>Ga0209381_1000123_pt1 | contig 224975 bp, 173 predicted proteins | sample DewCreD2012metaG_FD_184111 | JGI IMG/M metagenome (GOLD analysis project Ga0209381, IMG submission 184111) | Hot spring sediment bacterial and archeal communities from British Columbia, Canada, to study Microbial Dark Matter (Phase II) - Dewar... ... | reverse complement strand
GCAGCTTCTGGCCAATCTGCTGGACACGCCGATGAGCCGCCTCGACGACTGGCTGCCGGATCAGTGGAAGAAGAGATCGTCGCCGCCCGCCCCCGCCGACTCCTCACCGCAGCACCCCCAGCAACCTCCGCGCTGACACGCGATCACGCCCCTGACCGCCGCCCCGCTCCCCCGGCCACCGTCAGAGTCGGTGCGGTTCGTGTAGCGGACACGCATTATCCGGATAGGCTCTTATACAGGAATTGACACTACCTCGGGGGTCGCCAGGCAAGGCGACCGTAAACGGTTATGGCGGCCGGGCGCATTCGCAGTTGCTTACGTCTACGGCTGTTGCAACTCCCCACCGCCGCAATCAGCGGCGCTCGCTCGGCCCCTCGCTCGTCGCACGTCAGAGATGGTCAACCACGCTGCATTTTTCGTGTCACCGTTCGTGGTTTTGCCGCCTACTGATCATGTGTCGCTCAACGCACCACCATCTAGCGACGATCCAAGAAACCAAGTGCCTGCCTCGTTAGAGAAGCCGGCTGGAATGCACAGCGCAGGGGCTGCCAGTGCCGTCAATACCGAATCACACCTATCCCGGCGGTGTTGCGCCAGCCTATCCCAAGAGATAGGTATCACCGTGCGCCGTTCCCTCGCTACAGTGGCACCTACACACCGTCATCGCCAGCTCGGCAGGTGGAGGATCGGCTCGGCCAGGTATTCGACGAACCGCAGCACGGCCGGCCACGGAACTGAGGAGCACACGAGGTGAATGCGGGCCTTTGCACATTCGCATTAACGGATCGCTCAGACCGCCCCGGCCGCGGCATGCCAGGTCCAGTGCAGTCAAATAGCGTCGACTCTGTGCGGTCGGCCGTCGTCTCGTCCGGAACTCTGGATGGCCCTTTCTCGGGTGTTTGCGTCGTTTGCAGTCGCAAGCCTGGTGCGACCGATCGATCCCCCAGACAAAACGGACCGACGACGCAGCTGCCCCCTTTCGCTGAGAGTGCGATCAATCGCCTGGCCCGCTGCCATAAGCTGACTCGGCGTGAAACGCAAGTCCTGACATTGGTCTGTGCAGGCCTGAAAAACTCTCTGATCGCGAGGATTCTTTGCATTTCCCTGCCGACGGTCCGACTGCATATGCGGAACCTCCATAGCAAGACAAACACAGCCGACAAGGTCGAGTTGATCCTGAATCTCTGGCATTCCTGCGCCGGCGCAGCCGGCCCACCGGCAGGAAGAAAATGCGAGAACTTAGCGTAATAGACAGGTTGGCGCGAAGGCGTGGATTGGGCGACGATTCGTACAAGACGATGGTGTTTGGTTGTGACGGCGGTCTCGCGACCGGCGTCGACGCCAAAATCGCATGATCGGCAAAGCGCGCCCTCGCAATAGCGAGGAATTGAGAGTTTGTCTTTCGATCAGTACTTCGGGTCTCACTACGTTAAGAGCACTTAACACAACCTACTGACGTAGGTTCGCCAGCAGATCAGGGCACAGCCGAGAGTGAGGAAGGCTTCGTGAATGTCCGCGCGACGATCGTAGCGAACCCGCAGGCGGCGAAACTGGTGCAGCCACGACAGCGTGCGTTCGATCGGCCGGCGCGTCGCGCCCAGACCGCTGCCGTGCGGACTACCACGCGGGGCAATGATCTTTTCAACGCCGCGCTGTCGCAACGCCGCCACGCGAGCTCTCGAGTGATACGCCCGATCGCCCTGGGCCGCGTCGGGTCGTCGCCGCGGTCGCCCGCGTCGGCCCGCCAGCGCTGGAATGGCGTCGATCAGTGGAATCAGGTGTTCGCCATCCGGGCGGTTGGCCGCGCCCAGCAACGGGACCAGCGGCGTCCCCCGTGCATCGCTCGCGACATGATGCTGGCTGCCAGGTTTGCGGCAATCGCTGGGATTCGGCCCGGTTTTCTTGCCCCCACGACCGCCCGCACGCTCGCGCTGTCGACCCACGTGCGTGACCAGTCGATCTGGTCGGCTTCGTGCAACATTTCCAGCAGCACGCGATGCAGCCCCGTCCAGACGCCAACCTTCTGCCAGTCGCGCAGGCGTCGCCAGCAGGTCATGCCGCAGCAGCCAAACTCGGCCGGCAGGTCCTCCCATGGAATGCCCGTCCTGAGCACGAAGAGAATGCCGGACACGCAGGCGCGGTCCGAGGCCCGCGGCCGTCCGCCCAGAAGCGAGGGTCGCACGCGGGGCAGGCCGGGCTCGATGACCAACCAAAGCTCGTCCGTGAGCAAGGGCCTGGCCATGAATTCGTCCTCCGTGACGCGAGGGCAGTCGACTCCGTCCATGATGCATCGACCGTTTTCCAAGGCCAGGAACAGGTGTTGTTAGGGGTTCTAAGGAGATAAAGATCATGCTGACGCCAAACCACTCATTCACCTACTGTGCTGATTCTGCAGCTGACCGCTCGCCGATGTCACGGCCGTGGTGTCGTGGTCTCCTGTTGACTGTGTTGCTCCAGGGCGTTCTGCTCCCGATCGCGATCCTCGCCCCCTCGCATGCCGAGCCGCCTCCGGCGCGCGAGATGGCTGCGGACGAACGCGGCCAGTACGACAGCTCTGAAACACCTCTTAGCGAGGAAGATCAAGCCCTGAAGCGCCTTCTGGCGACCCAGGAACCCTCGCCCGTTGACTTTGAGCCGTATATCAACATCGAGGCCGAACTGACTCCCGAGGAGAAGGCACTAAAGGACGCGCTGGCCGCCAGTCCACAGGTCCCCGCGGAACTCGCGAGGAATGGTGAACCGGCCAATGGCGATCGTACCGGCCAGTGCTCGACCTCCGGCGGCTGCAACAATTTCAACACCAACTTCCCGACGGGCACTTTCTCAACCACGTCGTCTTCCTGGACGACTGTGGCCTCCAATATCTTTGCGGGTGAATTCGCATACTACAGCGTAGTCTTGGGTGCTGAGTACGAATGGACCCTCTGCTCAACCGACGGTGCGAACGCTCCCTACGACAGTCAGCTCACGCTCTGGAATCAGGCTGGCACAACGCGCTTTTGCTACAGCGACGACTTCTGCGGCGACGATGCAAAGATACAGTGGACGGCAACGTTTACTGGCACTGTCCGCGTGCTGGTCAGCCAATATAATTGTGTGAACAACACTACGAGCACGACGCTTCGATGGCGACGATCTGCGGCGCCGTCGGAGCAATGCTCCCCCTGCGGAACAACCGACTACGGACCGTTCACACCGACTACATCTTGGCAAACGCACAGCGCCGGTGTCGGTCTTGGTGGACCATCGGCAGCCTGTCGCTGGTACCGCTTCTCGGTGACCGCCGGGCGGCGGTACGACTTCACGCTCTGCACCGGTGGCGGTGCGTACTCCGGCGACACCGAAATGTGGCTCTACAACAGCAGCTGCACCTTGATCACCAGCAACGACGACTCGTGCTCGCTTGGCTCCGCCATCACAAACTGGCTGGCACCGAGCACCGGCACCGTCTATCTGAAGCTGGCCTCCCACAACTCGAACGCCGCCTCCTGGACGCTTGCGTACCGCTATTCACCACAATGCACCGCCTGCGGCACGTATCAGTTTGGTCCGTTCACGCCAGCGAGTTCGTGGCAGACGCACTCGTCATCGGTGGACCCGGGCGGCCCCTCGGAGCAGTGCAAGTGGTACCGGTTTGATGTTACTTCCGGGCAGCGGTACGACTTCACGCTCTGCACCGGCGGCGGTGCGTACTCCGGCGATACCGAGATGTGGCTCTACAACAGCAGCTGCACCTTGATCACCAGCAATGACGACTCGTGCTCCCTCGGCTCCGCCATCACAAACTGGCTGGCAACGAGCAGCGGCGCTGTCTATCTCAGGCTTGCCTCCCACAACTCGAACGCCGCCTCCTGGACGCTTGCGTACCGCGTTCAGCCCTCGTGTCTGCAGTGTCCGAGTTTTAACTACACGCTCCCTGCTCCCACTACCTCGTGGCAGCAGGACGTGTGGAGCGTCCCTGCCGGTGGCTGTTACATGTATCGGGTATCGCTTGAGTCCGGAAATCAGTACACGTTCAAGACTGGTTGTGGCGACGGAGCCACCTCGAACTTTGACACCATCCTCAATGTCTACAACAGCGCCTGTACAGAGGTTGCCCAGAACGACGACGCCTGCGAATCGAATCGTTCCCAGGTGACCTTCACAGCCACGTCCACGGGAAACTATTACGTGAAGGTCTCCGGCTTCAGCGGTGTGGGCGGGAACTACACCCTGGTTTACAAGCGCGAGACACCTACCTGTGCACACGGCATGACACTCGGGACAGTCACCGGCTGCCCGTCGGGGTCGGTCGCGCCGAACTCAAGTCAGTCAGGTACGGTCGTGGGTAGCTGGTGGAACAACTCGGACTGCCCGGCCTGTCTTGAACGGCTGGTCGTTGGTTGGCGAAACCTGAGCACAGGCGCGTGGGTCGGGCCCGAACCGGTCGACCTGGGCGTGTCCCAGATTCCGGCAACGTGTCCGCCCGGGCAGTCGTTCGGCACACGGAACTGGTCGATTGCCGCTCCGTCCGCCGCTGGGACCTACCACCTGTGGATCTTCATGGCGCAGGCGGTGTCCGCTGAGCAGGCCATCCAGGGCTTCAAGAGCCACGCGCAAACCAGCGAGACGGCCTACGAGAAACGACTCTGCGTCAACGTGGTCGTGCAGCCGCCGCCACCAGATACCGGCGCCTGCTGCTTCAGTAACGGCAATTGCCAGATACTGACGCAAAGCCAGTGCTCCTCCCAGGGCGGCCAGTGGCAGGGCGCCAATACGTCCTGCTCTCCCAACCCGTGCCCGCAGCCGCCGCCGACGACCGGCGCCTGCTGCTTCAGTAACGGCAGTTGCCAAATACTGACGCAAAGCCAGTGCTCCTCCCAGGGCGGTGCCTGGCAGGGCCCCAGCACCTCCTGCTCGCCCAACCCATGCGGTAGCCGGACAGTCTCCATTTCCACCGCCAGTGGCGCTCCGGGTGGTCCTGTGACTGTGTGCGTTCTGCTGAACGCTTCCGGCAACGAAAATGCCCTCGGCTTCAGCCTCAACTTTGACCCGAACGTGCTGAGCTTCGTTTCAGCTGCATTGGGGACCGATGCCGTGGGCGCGATTCTCAACGTGAACTCCAACCAGACTTCCCAAGGCAGGCTCGGCATCGCCCTGGCATTGCAGCCGGGGCAGAGCTTCGCCGCCGGAACGCGACAGGTCGTATGCATCACGTTCAACATCGCCTCAGCAACCGGTGCCACAAGCACACCGCTCTCCTTCGGAGATCAGCCGATCAGGCGGGAGGTTGTCAATGTGGGTGCAACCCCGTTGCCGGCAACCTGGATTGGCGGCACCGTCACAATCTCGTCATGCACCGGCTGGGAAGGCGACACCGCGCCACCGCCGGATGGTGACGGTACCCTTTCCATTGCCGACTGGGTGCAATGCGGGCGGTACGTTGCGCAGATCCATCCACTTCCGACAGCCTGCTGTCCCTTCCAGAAGGTGGACTGCGCGCCGCGGAGCACACTCGGCGACGGCGGCGTGACGACCGCCGACTGGACTCAATGCGGGCGGTACGTTGCGGGGATCGATCCGCCCACGCCAGTGGGAGGACCGTGTCCGGGCCGGGAGTCCACAGAAACCGCCGTCGACGATCTCGCGCGTGAGGGAAGTCGCATCGCCACGACCGTGTCGGTCCTCGACGCGACGATCGTGCGCGGCCAGTCCGGCACCGTTGCTATACAGATGCAGAGCCAAGGCGTCGAGAATGGCGTCGGCTTCTCATTGACCTGGAATGCCGCGCAGCTCTCGTACAGTGGGGTCGCGCTTGGCTCCGCAGTCGCCGGAGCAGCGCTTCTCCCCAACACGAGTCAGGCCGCAAACGGCCGGCTGGGTGTGGCAATGGCGATGCCCCCGGGCCAGACTTTCCCGCAGGGAGCGGTGACGATACTGGTTGTCACGTTCGCTGCCGTGGCCGATGCGCCTGGATCCACCCAGATCGCCTTTTCGGACCAGCCGATCGCCCGCGAGATCGCCGATGTGAACGCCGCGGTGGTTCCCGCCAACTGGGTGCCCGGCACCATCACCGTGAGCGCGGCCCCGTCGACATGGTACCGTGACTCGGACGGCGACGGCTACGGCAACCCTGCGGTAACGACGCAGGCCGTCCAGCAACCCGCCGGCTACGTCGCCAACGACGACGACTGCGACGACAACTGCTCGTCCTGCCATCCGGGAGGCACGGAAGTCTGCGACAGCAAGGACAACGATTGCAACGGTCAGGTCGATGAAGGTGGCGTCTGCGTTCAGCCGAGCACGTGGTACCGCGACGCCGACGGCGACGGCTACGGCAACCCTGCGGTAACGACGCAGGCCGTCCAGCAACCCGCCGGCTACGTCGCCAACGACGACGACTGCGACGACAACTGCTCGTCCTGCCATCCGGGAGGCACGGAAGTCTGCGACAGCAAGGACAACGATTGCAACGGTCAGGTCGATGAAGGTGGCGTCTGCGGCGAGGCGAATACCGACAGCGACGGCGATGGCACGCCGAACTCACTCGACGGCTGCCCGAACGATCCGAACAAGATCGCGCCGGGCGTCTGCGGCTGCGGCGTGGCGGATACCGACAGCGACGGCGACGGCACGCCCAACTGCAACGACGGCTGTCCGAATACGCCCGGCGCAACGCAGCCCCATGCCTGCGGCCAGTGCGGCGGCCTGTGCGGGGTGGGCATGGCCGTAACGACACCGCTGACGCTCATTGCGTTGCGCCTGCAACGCCGTCGCCGAAGGTGGTGATTGCACTCGGCCAGGCCGGAGCGCCGATTGCGACGGTCGGCCGAAGCTCGACTGCAATGACGATTGCAGCGTCGACGGCCTGGACGTGCAGTGCATGACGGCGGCGCTGGTCGGCGGCTGAGTTGAGCCCGTCTGCGAGGAACTAACACAACGGCGTCCGTCGCCTGCGACGGACGCCGTTGCCATATTCTGCTCACCTGACCCTGGCGCCGCACGGGAACGCGAGCCCTCGGGGGCTGGCCGGGCCGGCCATTCGGTACATAATGGGAACCTCCGCCGGGCGAGGCCTCTCCAAGAGCGTGCTGGCGCTGCGCGGGCGGCCATGGTGCGTGCCGTCGCCGGCGCGGCGGTTCGTGTTTCCGCGAGGTTTCCGCATGTTTCTGCGAATGGTTTACGACGAAAAGCTGGCGGCGGCCGCCTACCTCATTGGTTGTCAGCGAACCGGGGAGGCCATTGTCATCGACCCGCTGCGCGATGTGGACCGCTATCTCCAACTGGCCGCCGCAAATGGGCTGCGAATCGTCGCGGTCGCGGAGACTCACATTCACGCCGACTTCATCTCGGGCGGGCGCGAGCTCGCCGAACTGGGCACGATGATCTACGTCTCTGACGAGGGCGACGCCGACTGGAAGTACCAGTGGCTCGCCAACAAGCCAGGCGGGGGCCACTACAACCACCGCCTGCTGATGAACGGCGACACATTCCGAATCGGTCAGATCGAGTTCAAGGCCATCCATACGCCCGGACATACGCCGGAGCACCTGAGCTTCATGGTGACCGATCGCGGCGGCGGGGCCGATCGGCCGATGGGCGTGGCGACCGGGGATTTCGTCTTTGTGGGAGATCTCGGCCGGCCCGACCTGCTCGAATCGGCCGCCGGGTTCGCGGGACAGGCCGAACCATCAGCGCATCGTCTCTTCCAGAGTGTGCGGACGTTCATGGACTGGCCGGATTACCTGCAAGTCTGGCCGGCGCACGGCGCGGGAAGCGCGTGCGGCAAGGCCCTCGGAGCGGTCCCCACCAGCACGGTGGGCTACGAGAAGATGTTCAACCCATCCATCCGGGCCGCCGTCAGCGAGCCGGCGTTCGTGGACTACATTCTCGACGCCCAGCCGGAACCCCCGCTCTACTTCGCGCGGATGAAGCGCGACAACAAGCGGGGCCCGAAGGTGCTGGGGATCGGTCGGGGCGGCGTGGCGATGCCGAAGCGGCTCAGCGTGGATGACCTGCAGCGTACGGATGGCAAGGCGACGGCCGTCATCGACACGCGCCCGTGGACGGAGTTCAGGGCAGGGCACATTCCGGGCGCGTTGCATCTGCCGCTCAACAACACGTTCAACACCGATGCCGGCTCGCTGATTCATGAGGACGAACCCATCGTGCTGCTGGTCGAACCGGCGCGGCTGGAGGAGGCGGTGCGCGACCTGCTCCGCGTGGGGCTGGATCACATCACCGGCTGGTTCGACTCGAGTCAGTTCGATTCATTCCGGCGCGCCGGCGGCAGGCTGGTACCGACGGATGAGGTCACGGTCCAGGAGGCCCGCGTCCTGCTCGACACGCGCCCGCCGTTCGTGCTCGATGTGCGCCGCGGGACCGAGTTCGCACAGGGTCACATCGCCACGGCGACGAACATCGCCCACACGCGACTGCTGTCCAGACTTTCGGAGTTACCGCGGGATCGCCGGATTCTCGTCAACTGCCGCAGCGGCGGCCGATCCGCGCGGGCGTGCTCGCTGCTCCAGCGGCACGGGTACGAATGCACAAATCTCGCGGGCGGAATGCTGGCCTGGGACCAGGCCCACATGGCGGGCGTGCGGTGACGCCGCCCGCGCTCCAGCCGTGATTCCCGCGGACCGGACAGTTTGCATCGCCGCCGTCGGCATCATGAGCGACGCGGGCGAAGACCGGGCGCACGCCCGCAGTGACCCGTCATGATCTGGGCGTGGATCGGCGCAGCGGCGGTGGGGCTGTCGCTCGGCCTGCTCGGCTCCGGAGGTGCGATTCTCACCGTCCCCATTCTGGTCTGCATTGTCGGACACGATGAGAAAGTGGCCATCGCGGAGTCGCTCGCGATCGTCGGCGCCATTGCCGTCGCCGGTGTGGTGCGCGCCGCGCCGCAGGGGCGCGTCGATTTCCGAAGCGCCGCGCTTCTGGCATTCCCGGGGATCGCGGGGGCGTACTTGGGCGCCACCGCCGCCCGGTTCATCCCCGGCGCGCTCCAATTGCTGCTGCTCGCGGTCCTGATGTCCGTTGCCGCGACTCTCATGTTCAGAAACGGCATGCCGACGGCCGACGCGATCGTGCCGTCCGGCACCGGTCTCCGATCATCGGCCCGCGCGCTGTTCCTAGTCGCCGTTCAGGGGATCGGACTCGGGCTCGCCACCGGACTCGTCGGCGTGGGTGGTGGCTTTCTGATCGTACCAGTGCTCGTGCTCCTGCGGCGGCTTCCCATGGCGTCGGCGGTCGGCACCAGCCTCGCCATCATCGCCGTCAACTCGGCCGCCGGATTCTGGAAATACCACGACGTGCTTCGCGAACACGTCGGAGCGGATGGCCATCTGCTCCGCGTCGACTGGATGATCATCGCAGTGTTCTCGGCTGTCGGCGTCGCCGGAAGCCTGGTCGGCAACCTGCTTGCCGGGCGCATTCGGCAGGATGTCCTCAAACGTGTGTTCGCCGCGTTTCTGGTCATCATGGCGGCCTATATGATCATCCGCCAGGCCCCGCGCGTGTTCCCGGCGATCTTTGGCGGTCCGTCACCCATCGCTCAGCCGGCGGGGTCGAATCGCGGGCCCGATTGGGAACCTTCGCCGCGGGCCAAGTCTCTAATCGGTGGTGACGAACCTGTAGGCAACCGCCCCGGCCAAACCGGCCCGGGCGGGTCCGGAGCATCCCATGACAGCGATCACGAGTAAGAACCCGACCATGACCGCCGCCGGCTCCACGACGCCGGCGGGCCCCGCCATCATCGAAGCCAGCCCGACGCAGGTTCACGCCTGGCTCCGTGCCGGTGAGGCGGTGATCATCGATGTTCGTGAGCCCGATGAGCACGCCCGCGAGCACATTGCCGGCGCGACGCTGATTCCGCTCTCGCGCTTTGATGTTCAGAAGGCAGCGGCCCTCGCGAAACCGGGCGAGCGGATCGTGATCCACTGCCGCAGCGGACGGCGATCGAGCGACGCCTGTCGGCTGGCCGCCGGCCTGGTCGATCGCGGCATCACGATCGTCAACATGACCGGTGGGATTGAGGCGTGGAAGCGGGACGCCCTGCCGGTCACGATGGATATGAGCGTGACCGGCATCAGCGTCATGCGGCAAGTGCAGTTGGTCATCGGCGTCTGCGTGCTCGTCGGCTCAGCCCTGGCGTGGTTCGTCAGCCCCGTGTTCATTGTCGTTCCGGCCTTCTTCGGCGCCGGTCTGACCGTCGCCGGCGCGACCGGAACCTGCGCACTGGCGACGCTGATCGGCAAATTGCCCTGGAACCGAACCCGCGATGATGGAGCGTCGTGCTCCACCGGCAAGTGCGGCTGATCGCGACCCGTACCGTCCTGCGTCGTCAGTGTCGCCGTCCGCACCTTGCACCGGTCTGGTGAGGCGATCAACGGTCGCCAGTGCGCCCCCGCACTGGCCGACGCCCGGGTCGCGATTTCGAGGTTCGCTCGCGCTCCTTCTGTTCGCGCGCCGCGATCGCCCGCAGGAGCTTCGCCCGCACCGCCGCTGACATCCGGCCCATCCCGAGTTGCGCACAGGCATCCTGAACAAGGTCCAGTTCCCGGAATACGGCCCGACAACGGGCGCACAGCTCCGCCTGGGGCACCTTGAAGCCCCCCGCCGTCCCGCCGCGATTCATCGCTTCCATCTTTGCCTTCAGCAGATCAAGGCAGACCTGCCGCTCGTAGATCGGCGCAGGAGCAGCCACCGCGGCGGCCTTTGCGATCATCGCCTTTCGCAGCGCCAGCCGGGCCCGGAACAACCGCGTCTTCACCGTGTTGACACCAAGCCCCAGCGCCTCAGCGACGTCGTCCACGCTCATTGCGAGCACCTCCTTGAGCACCAGCGGCACTCGCAGGTGCTCCGGAAGTCCGGCAATCGCCCGTTGCACTCGCGCCACGGCCTCGTTCCGCTCCGCCGCATCCGCCCGGTCCTCCGCAGCGGCGGCGACGGCCATCACGCTGGTTTCGGCCCAGGGCATCAACTGTGACATCGCAGGCACGCGGCGATTGACGCCCCCCTTTCGCCTCAAACGTGCCTTGCAGGAGCGGGCGGCGATCGCGTGCAGCCAGGTCCCCGGGTCGGCGTCACCCCGGAACGTGTGCCACTTCCGCAGGGCCTGCAGGAAGACCTCCTGCACCATATCCTCGGCGTCGGCGGCGTTGCCACACATCCGCAGCGCGAGCGCGTGCAACCTCGGACCGAACCGGTCCACGAGTCGTCGAACCGCTTCGCCGGCGGGCAGGCCGGCGGAGATTCCGGAACTGGCACGCTGATGAGCCTGCTCAGCCGATGCGAGAGAGACGGACTTTGGCGGTTGCATGTGACCGATGATACCGGTCGCGATGCCGTGGAGCGCGGCAGCCAGATCCGGCCACTTATCTCAACGCCGCCAGGTCCGCCCCGTGGTTGATATGAAACACCTGCCCATCCAGCACCAGGGCGGGCACCGAACGAACGCCTTGTCGCTCGGCCTCCTCGATGCGTCGCTTGTCCCGGCCGAGATGCACGATCTCCAGCGCGAATCGCGTCGGATCGAGCGCTGCCGCCACGCCCCGCTCGGCGCTGACACAGACCGGGCAACCCGCATGATAGAAAACGGCTGTTGACTTCATGATCGGTCTCCCATTCGCCTCAGGCATGCGTGGACGCGGCGTCCACGCCATCGCTATCATCAAAACCGATCGGCGATGACGGGCAACCGGTTACCTTCCGGTGACCACCTGTCGATTCGGTCAGGATTGGCGACGTGACGGCGAAACGCGGAAAAATCAGGCCGAAAAAGCACGGAGCTTCGCCAAACGTGTCCGTCGCCGAGGCCGTCGAGAGCATCGTGCGCTGCAAGTGGTCGCTACAGGTCCTCGCCCAGATCCGCCGCGGCGTTAATCGGCCGGGCGCCATTGAGCGGGCCTGCGCCGGGCTTTCCACCAAGGTGCTCAACGAACGTCTGACCAAGATGCGACGCTTCGGCATCCTGCGGCGAGTGGCATTTCGCCGCATCCCGCCGCATGTCGAGTACCACCTGACGCCGCTCGGCGAGCGGTTTGTAGCGATTCTTGACGCGATTGAGGCGTTGCAATCCGACCTGCGCAGCGCCGCAGGGCCGGCTCGCCCCGCGCGCGTCCGCTGATCCGCGCGCGTTCGACCCCTCGCGGGGCTTTGCCGCACGTCCTCGCGCCGCCGGAACTCGCTGGCGGTCGTGCTCAGCGAGGCACGATCGTGATCGCCTTTGGCATGGTCGGGCAGTATTGCTGGCAGACCCCGCACCCGGTGCAGCCAACCCCCGCTGACTTGTCCGGATCGACGACCACGATCCGGCCGTCATCCGCCACCCTGATCGCGTCCGCGCCGATCGGGCAGCGCTCGACGCATACGCGGCAATCCTCGCCCGTCGATCGAAGGCAGACGTCGTGGCGCGGGCTGGCCAGTCCCATGCGAATGGCCAGCCGATCCACGAGCACCAACGCCCCGCTGGGGCAGGCCTTCATGCAGGCCAGCTCATCGCAGATGACGCAGGCGGCGATATCCGCATCGATGAAAGGCGTGCCGCGCAGATTCTCATCGTCGCCCTGCCAGAGCGAGATGCACCGCGCCGGGCACGAATCGGCGCACGCCCCGCAGCGATAGCACGTGTCAAGAAAGGCCTTCTCGGGCAGCGCTCCGGGCGGACGCAGGCGGGCTCGGGCGACGGGGAGTGGAATCGGCAGCCGCTTCTCGACCGCGTCCACCAGCGGGCGGAGCAGCTTCGACATTCCGACGGCAAAGAATCGCCGGCGATCCTGCGGCGGTCCGGGCTGCTCGGCGTCAGATGGCATCGCGCGGTGCCGCCACGGGGCGGGGCGGCGTCGCCGCGCGCCGCTCCAACTCCCGAATGCGCTTGTTCATCCGTTCGAAAGTCTGACGCACCCCGTCCGGCAGCAGCGCGCAAGTCGCGCAATGGAATCGCGTCGCCGGGCTCTTGCGCACCGGGTAGGCGTACTTCTCGCCACAGGCCCGGCAGGCACGGACCTGGATCTCAGGATCGCTCGCGCTCATGCGACAATTCTACTCCCCGCCGGCCCGGCTGTCCGCGTGCCGGCGCCGGCAGCTATACTCGCGACGATGCTCAGACACCTCCGCCTGCTCGGGATGTTCGCGCGAGTCAGCGTGCAGAACGACGCCGCCTACCGGCTGGATTTTCTCCTGAAGGTCGGGTTCGCCCTGCTGCACCTCGCCAGCGAGCTGATGGGCGTCTGGGTGATCTATTCCAACACCCCCGCCCTGAACGGATGGGGTGTGTGGGAGGCCCTCACGCTGCTGGGGGTCTATCGCGCCATGGTGGGTGCGATCCGCATTTTCGTCGCCCCCAACATGCGCCAGACGATGGACGACATCCGCACCGGGTCGCTTGACTACGTGCTGCTCAGGCCGGTCGGCAGCCAGTTTCTGGCCAGTTGCCGGCGCATTGTCCTGCTCGAGGTGCTCGACGTCGTGCTCGGCATCGGGCTGGCGGCGTTCGCGGCCGGACGGCTGACGGGCCGGCTACCGATCGAGCGCGTCGCGCTGTTCGTCCTGATGCTGACGCTGGCGATCGTCATGGTCTATTCGGTCTGGCTTGCGCTGGCGACGCTATCGTTCTGGTTCACGAAGGTCGCGAACATCGAAATGGTCTTCTGGAACGTGTTCGAGGTTGCCCGATACCCGGTGGCCATCTATCCGCCGCCGCTGCGCTGGCTGTTCACCTACGCCGTGCCCGTGGCGTTCATCACCAGCGTGCCGGCCCAATCGTTCTTCGGCCAGGTGCCGTTCACGGCGGTGCTGACGGCGTGCGTCCTCGCGCCGGCCACGGTGCTGGCCGCCTCGTTGTTCTGGGGATACGGCGTGCGTCACTACAGTGGCGCATCCGCCTGAACGCGATCCCCTCCGAACCGCCGCATGGCGGCTTCACGCTCCGGCGATGCCTGGCGAACCGCTGGTCGGGGCGCTGATCAGCTGGGTCTCGAACAGGGTCCGGTAGAGCGAGCAGCGCGCGAGCAGGTCCTCGTGGCGGCCCACGTCGACGATCCGCCCGGCGTCCATCACGACGATGCGATCGGCCTGGAGAATGGTGCTGAATCGATGCGCGATGATGAACCCGGTGCGATCCGCCAGGAACGCCTCGACGGCCCGGTGGATCTTGTTTTCGCTGTCGGCGTCGATCTGACTGGTGGCCTCGTCGAATACGAGGATCGGGGCGTTGCGCAGGATCGCCCGCGCGATCGTCAGGCGCTGCTTCTGACCGCCCGACAGGGTCGCGCCGTGTTCGCCGATGAGCGTCTCGTATCCCTGCGGCAGCTCTCGAATGAACTCGTCGGCGTACGCGGCGCGGGCCGCCTCCTCGATCCGCGCCATGCCGTCGCTCCACGGATAGGCGCGCTGCGGATGCCGGGCCTGCATGGTCATGCGCCGCAGCAGCCGCTCGTCGCCGTAGGCAATGTTCTCCCGAACCGTCACCCCGAAGAGCACCGTGTCCTGTGTCACCAGGCTGATCTGCCGGCGCAAGGAATCGATCGAGTACTCGGCCATGTTCCGGCCATCGAACAGGATGCGCCCCCGCTGCGGCTCGAAGAACCGGGCCAAGAGCGACATGATGGTCGTCTTGCCGGAGCCGTTCGGTCCGACCAGCGCGATTCGCTCGCCGCGCCGCACCGTCAGCGAGAAATCCGCGACCGCCGGACGATCGGCGCCCGGGTAGGTGAACGTTACCTGCTCGAAGACGATCTCTCGCTCAAACGGCGGCAACCGCGGCCGCGCACCGGCCGAGAGGTCCTCCTCGACCGGCAGGTCGATGATCTCGAAGACGCGTTCGGCCGCCGCGTTGGCCCGCTGGATGCGCGTGTAGAGATTGGACAGTTTCCTGAGCGGGTCGAAGATGCCGATCAGGCACAACACCATCGTGAGGAACCCGGCGGCGTCGAGCCGGCCAGCCAGCATTTCGCTGTAGAACCACACGGTCGCGGCCGCCCCCGCCACCATGCCGAGCACCTCGAAGCTCGGGCTGGTCAGCGCATCGACCATTTCGATGCGGAGCTGGTGTCGCAGCATCGTCCAGTCGATGCCGAACAGGTGGCGGCGTTCGAACCGCTCCATGTTGTAGCCTTTGACCACGCGCACGCCGACCAGCGCGCCCTCGAGCGCGCCGAGCATCCGCGAGTAACCCTGCAACAGGCGGCGATTGGCGCGGCGCACGATCTTGCCGAAGTAGCGAATCAGCCCCAGCACGGCGGGCGCGACGACGACTGCCATCAGGGTGATCCGTGGCGCCAGCATCATCGCGAGCACGAACACACCCACCGACTTGAGCGGCTCTCGGATCGTCTGCGCAAACACGAATGTCAGGCCGCGATAGATGTCCTGGCTGTCGTTCGTGAATCGGCTCATCACGTCGCTCGTGCCGCGCTGCGCGAAGAATGACAATGGCAGCCGCAGCACCTTGCGGTACATCTCGCGCCGCAGCGACACCAGCGTGCGGGCCGCCACCAGCCCGACCAGGTACTCGCCGAAGAAGCGCGAGACGTTCTGAACGAACGAGATCGCCACCAGTACAGACAGGATGTACACCAGGGAACGAAGCCGCTCCTCGCGCGTGTTTCCCGACGGCAGCAGGTTCGCCAGCCGATGGCCGATCCGCCAGTGCAGCGCCACGGGACCGACCTCGACCTCCGCATCACGCGTCGAGCCGTCCATGGAGCGAATGGTCAGGCGGAACCGGGCCCCGTCAGGCTGGTCGGCGATCCAGCCGAAAAGCGCGCCCGCTGGCACGCGACGCCCGTCAATCGCGATCAACAGATCGTCGGCGAACGCATGGTTTCTGAGATCGGACCGTTCCGGCGGCTTTCCCAGCAGCATGGCCGAGTAGTCGTACTCCGCCGGCACGTCGGCCCGCGGTCGCTCCAGCCGCGTGAAGGTCGTCAGGCGCACGCCGCCGAGACGCTTCTCGGTCACGCTGCGGTTCACCCAGGTCGGAACGCCCTCCTCGTTCAGCATGATCTGAAGCACCGGCAGGAACGTGCCGATGCCGACCGAGTACGAAACGGCCAGAATGACGATGCAGGTGATCGCGGCGATCAGCCAGCGCCGTTGCATCAGCACATAGCGCAGCAACCGCCGAAAGAACAGCAGGCTCCCGCCCTTGTCGGGCCGGGGTGTGTCGCCTCGCTTGTTCGTGCCGCGTACGCGCATGAAGCTTCCAAACGACCGCCGTCGAGCACCCGGTCGCGACCCGAGATGTCAATGATCGCGGTGGTCCGATGGCGAAAACCGGGCATTCTAGGGTGAGTTCTCCCCCAACGCGACGCGCGACCGGATCGGCGGGCGTCCATGGTGCCGGCTTCCGCCGGCTTCGAAGCCGCCGCAGGACTCGGGGTAAGTGCTTTGCAGTCGCCTGCAGGCGAAACTGGCGGAGACTTCATCTCAGCAGAAGCCAGAGGGCTGCCGCGAGTATGGCGAAAATCGCGACCAGAACCGCCGCGGCGATGACGCGGACGCCAGGACTCGCCGTTCGACGCGCCGTGACAGCGTACGTCTCGGACAGGTCGGCTCCACACGCGGAGCACGTCGCCGATTCGCCAGGCGGAATCGCCGCGCCGCACACCGAGCACGTGATGACCGCCCGCAGGGACCCTCGGCCGCTGCTCAGCGACGGCTCCGGCTCATCCCCCGCGTCGTTCGGTTGACGCATCAGGTAAATCTCATGCCGTCACTCGGCGAAGAGGGCTTCCACGAAGGTGGCCGGGTCGAACGGCTCCAAGTCGTCGATCGTCTCGCCCAGCCCGACGAACTTGACGGGCACGTTGAGCTGGTCGCGAATTCCGACCACGATCCCGCCCTTTGCCGATCCATCCAGCTTGGCGAGCACGATCCCGGTGACCTTGACGTGCTGACCGAAACTTCGCGCCTGGTTGATGGCGTTCTGGCCGATGGTCGCGTCCAGCACCAGCAGGACCTCATGCGGCGCGCCCGGAAGCTTCTTGGCGACGACGCGCTCGATCTTCGACAACTCGCGCATCAGGTGGTCCTGCGTGTGCAGCCGACCGGCCGTGTCCACCAGCAGGACGTCGGCCTTGCGCGAAACGGCCGCCTCGCAGGCGTCGTATGCTACCGCGCCGGGGTCCGCGCCCTGCGCGTGCCGCACGATTTCCACGCCGCAGCGCTGCGACCAGATCGTCAACTGCTCGACCGCCGCCGCCCGGAACGTGTCACAGGCAGCCAGGATGACCTTCTTCTTGTGATTCGTCAGCCATTTCGCCAGCTTGGCGACACTGGTGGTCTTGCCCGATCCGTTGATCCCCGCCACCAGGATCACGGTCGGGCCCGACTCGACGAAGCGCAGCTCGCGCGCATCCGGCGGCCAGTAGGCGACGATTTTCTGCTTGAGAAACGGTACGATTTCCTGCGTCTCGCTGATCTGGCCCCCCTTCCACGCCGCTCGGACTTCCTCGATCAGCCGCGCTGTCGTGCCGGGGCCCATGTCGTCGCGCAGCATCGTCTCCTCGAGTTCGCCGAGGATCTGCTCGTCGATCTTCCGCCCGAAGGGCAGGATCGACTTGAAGCTGCTGACGACCTTCTCTCGCGTCTTGCTGAGTGCCGCCTTGAACCGGTCGAACAATCCCATGTCTGCTTCCCGAAATGCCGCCGCCGGCCGCGCCGCGAATCGCGGCCGACGCAATGCTCATGATCCGCCGGATTCCGATTCGAGACGACGTCGCACCGCATCCAACACGCCGTTGACGAACCGCGGGGATTCGGATGAGCCGTACTGCCTGGCAATCTCAATCGCTTCATCGATGACGATGGCCGGCGCCACGTCCAGCCGCTCGAGCAGTTCGCAGACGCCGACCCGGGTGATGTTCCGGTCAACCAGCGCCATGCGGCCCACGTCCCAGTGCGCGCCGGACTGGTTCAACAACCCATCGATGTACTCGCGACGCGCCCACGTCCGTCGGATCAGTTCGGCGGCGTCGGCCGCGATCGACGCGTCAACCGGCTCATCGGCGAACTCGTCGGCCACGAACGCGTCAACCTCACGCAGAAAATCGCTCCCCTGCACGTCGAGCTGGCAGAGCCCCTGCATCGCAAGGATTCGGGATTTGCGTCTGGCGTGCATGGCAAGGATTCGTCGTCGGGTGGCCTGGTCGGCCGCGACACTCACTGGCGCCGGGCCGAACCGCTGATCTGCGCCAACACGCTGACCATCTCAATCGCGCTGATGGCGGCGTCGCTGCCCTTGTTCCCGGACTTGGTGCCGCTGCGTTCGATGGCCTGCTCCAGCGAGTCGCAGGTCAGCACGCCGAAGGCCACCGGCACACCGCCGGCCAACGCCAGATCGGCGATGCCACGCGCGGCCGCGGCGGCGATGTGCTCGTGATGCGACGTGTGTCCGCGGATGACCGCCCCGAGACACACGACCGCGTCGAACCGGCCGGTTCCGACGGCCGCTTTGGCCGCCAGCGGGAGCTCCCAGCTCCCGGGTACCCAGACGATCGTCAGATCCTGCTCGGCGATGCCATGACGGATCAACTCGTGACGAGCGCCCTCCAGCAAGCGGCTGGTGATGAACTCATTGAATCGGCTGACGATCAGCGCGACGCGCAGGCCGCTGCCGTCAAGCTTTCCTCGCACTTCCGTAGCCATTCGACCAAGATCGTAGTCGCCCATCGCGGCGCTCGCAAATCACGGCCCGATCGAAGGCGTCCTCGCCGCTTGCGTTCGCCGGGGCTTTCCCTTAATCCCGTTCGCCCTCGGAGGATGAATCGAATGGCAGAACAACCTGTCAACATTCCACGGAGTTCGGGCGTGCTCATGCACCTGACCTCGCTGCCGGGGCCGCACGGCTGCGGCGACCTGGGCCCGAGCGCGTACCGCTTCGCCGATTTTCTCGTCGCCGCTGGCCAGCGATGGTGGCAAATGCTACCCGTCAGCCCCACGGGCCTCGGGAATTCACCCTACCTGTCGCCGTCGTCGCTGGCAGGCAACCCGCTCTGCGTCAGCCTTGTGCGCCTCCAAACCGACGGCCTGCTGACCCGCGACGAGATTCGCCCCGGCCGCGGATTGAATCTGCCCGGCCGGGTGCCGTTCGACGCCGTCATCGCTTACCGACTCGATCGGCTTCGCCGGGCGTTCCAGCGGTTCTCGGTTGGCCTGGCGCGGAATCGAGAGTACCACGCGTTCTGCCGAGCGAACGCCGGCTGGCTGGACGACCACGCGCTTTTCTTCGCGCTCAAGCACGCACACGGCGGGCGGGCGTGGACGGAGTGGGATCGCGAGCTGGCATTTCGCAAGCCGGCGGCGCTGGCGGCCGTCCGCCGGCGGCTAGCGCCCGATATCGAATTCCATCGCTTCGTGCAGTTTCAGTTCTGGCGGCAGTGGTTGGCGCTGCGACGCTACTGCCACCAGCGCGGCATCGGGCTGATCGGCGACATTCCGATCTACGTGGCCCACGACTCGGCCGACGTCTGGGGCCATCGCGAGATCTTCGACCTCGACCGCAAGGGGCAGCCGGTCGCGGTCGGCGGAGTGCCGCCGGACCACTTCTCAAAGACCGGTCAGCGCTGGGGAAATCCGCTTTATCGCTGGGATGTGCTCAAGCGGCGCGGCTATGACTGGTGGATTCGTCGGCTGAGGAACATGCACGACCTGTTCGACCTGATCCGCATCGACCACTTCATCGGTTTCCACCGCTACTACCGGATTCCGGCGGCGCACCGCACGGCTGAGCACGGCCGCTGGGTTCCCGGACCTGATGATGATCTGTTTCACGCAGTCTCCAAGGCGCTCGGCGGACTGCCGATCATCGCCGAGGATCTCGGAAAGGTGACCCCAGGGGTGTTCGCGCTGCGCGACCGCTTCGGGCTGCCCGGGATGAAGATTCTGCAATACGCTTTCGGGAGTGCCCGGGCCGATAATCCGTTTCTCCCCCATCACTACCCGCGTCGCTGCGTCGTGTACACCGGCACGCACGACAACGATACAACCGCAGGCTGGTACCAGTCCCTCAGGGCGCAGGCCGCCCGGCGGGACGGGCACAAGGCGCGCTCAACGATCGCCTACCTGAAGAAGTATCTCGACGCGGACGCGCGCGAGGTGCACTGGGACATGATCCGAGCCGCGTGGTCCAGCGTCGCCGATCTTGCGATCGCGCCCACTCAGGACCTCCTGGGACTGGATTCGTCATGTCGGATGAACCACCCCGGCATCGCCGACGGCAACTGGGTCTGGCGGCTGCGCGATGGCGCACTATCGAGGCGCGTCTGCGACCGACTGCGTGATCTGACCGAGACGTTCGGCCGCGCCAACGTGGACGGAGCGAAGAATCGCGATGATCAGCGATAGCGCACCGCCGGCGAATCGGGCCGTCAGGCCACCGCAGCCTGCGGCTCGGATGAGGGCAGGCTCGCGCGCTTCGGGCGGTACCAGATCAGTACGCCCATACCCCAGAGCATCGCCAGGTCCTGGATCAATGTCTGCACGAGTGTCGCGCTGCTCTTGCCGGTGCACCCGCAGGTGATGTCCAGCTTCCGCGCGATGGCAGAGATCAGCGCCGCCGTGAAGATGATCAGCAGGGCGAACGTCAGCACCGCACCGGCCCGGCGCCAACCGCGAAAGAGCAGCGCCACGCCCGCCGCCAGTTCCCACCACGGCATGAGCACGGCCTGTATGTTGACCGCCCACAATGGCACGATCTTGTAGTACTTGATCGATTGCGCGAACTGGTGCGGATCCGCCACTTTCGCGACCGCGGCGTAGATGAAATAACCGCCGACGAGCCAGGCGATCAGGGTCTCCACCAGGCGCCAGGTTCGCTCGTTCATGGCTATTCGACACCGTAGAGGACGGGAACATCACTGCGCTGGCCCAGCACTTCCCATCCGGGCTTGAAGATGCGCAGGTTATGCTGATCGAACCCCGCGCCTACCAGGAATGCAAACACGTCGTTGCTGGCCTCGCAGTTGCCGCCTTCGCAGTAGATGATGATCACTCCGTCACGCGGCAACATCGCGAACGCTTTGCCGATATGCTGTTCCTTCTCGGTCGACGGAATGTTGATCGCTCCGGCCACGTGTCCTTCCGCGAACTGCTCCGGCTTGCGCGCATCGACGAACGTCCCGGTGCCGTTTCGCAGGTGCTCCAGCACGTCGTCCAGCGTGAGCTCGACGCGGGCCGCCAATTCCTTGTTCTCACCCGGATTGACGCTCCCACGCGTATCGATCACCCATGGAAGCGGCTTGGCGCGGACGGCATTGACGAACAGGCCGGCCCCGCTCGAGGCGATCACCAGCACCCAGGCTTTCAGCAGGGGGCGATCCATGACAATCCACTGCGAGCTCAGCGCCGCGGAGCGAGCTAGCGCAGCCGGTCCGGCGACGGAACGGCCGGTTGCGTCGCCGGCGGAATGCGGACCGGCTGACCGATGGGGACCCGGGCCTGCGCCTGCTGCGGCTGCTGGGCCGACGGCACCTTGATGGCCTCAACCGGAACGATGACCTCCTTGGCTGAGGGATCGCTCGTCTGGAACGTGATCCGAGGCGGGGAGCCGGAGGCGATCTCATATCCGGCCGGGAACTTGACGACGATGCGGTATCGTTTGCCGCGCGGCGGATCCTCCACCACCCGCAGCGGAACCTTCGGATCGGACATCTTGACGTCAGTCAGCTTGAGGTCGTCGCCCGCGTTGTACGTCACATAAACCGCCCGCTCGAGATCCATGGTCAGCGGGCTCGGGATCAGCAACTTCTGCGGCTGAACTTCGACCCGCGCCGGGATGTACGCCGTGGCATTCGCCGTCAACTTGGGCGACTTCTCGTTCCCCGTGTCGAGCGTGATGACCGCGGCCTGCGACCCGGTCGGCATCGGTGGCAGCAGACTCACCGTCATCTCATATTCCTTGCCCTCGGTGATCGGCTTGAGGTCCACCCGGAACAGCGGATTGTTGCTCTTCACGTTCTTCGGATCGATCGGCGTATCGAGCCGATTGATCATTTTGACCACCTGCGTGCGCGGTTTGTCGGTCTCCGTGATCGATCCGAAGTTGATGTACGCCGGCTGTAACTCGATCGGAAGCCAGACGTCGCCCTTGACCCACAGAACGATCTCCGGCTGGCCGGGGACGTTCGTGGTCACGTTGATGTTCTTCTGAATCTTGCTGTTCATGTTCTCGGTCCGCAGGACAATCGGAATCTTGCCGGTCTTGCCCGGCTCAACCCGCCGGTCCCAATCGCCCGCGACGGTGCAACCGCAGCCTGGTCGGACGGCCGTCACCTCGAGCGTCGCATTCCCGCGGTTGGTGAACCAGAAATCATGGCGGATCGGCTCGCCCGACATGATGCGGCCGAATTCGTAGGTTGGTGTGTCGAAGACGATCTGCGGTCCCTGCCCGGGTTCGGCCGGCATGGTTGTCGGGACGACTGATGAGGGCGGGGTCGAGATGATGTGCGTATCGGGCGCCTGGACGGGCTGCGCCGGCGGGGCGGCGGCGGGTGGCTCGTGGGCGAACGCCTCGCCCCACCCGGACAAAGCGGCGAACAGGACCGTACCGACGACCGGACCAACAACACGAGCGAACATGAAGTCAATCTCCTGCGGACTCGACGGCTACGCGAACGCAGCGCCGCCGTCGATTGGCTTGCGGGACGGTCCCAGTATAGCGTCGCCGCCCGCACGCGTCGAAGCCACCAATTCCTATTCGTCCGCCTGACGGGGGCGCTCGATCGTGCAGCGAGCAAACTTGGGTAATATCCCCGACCTGAGCGGCCGACGCCGCTGGGTCGAGGGGTGAACCTTCGAGGCGGTGGACCTTGACGGCGGGCTCAAGAAGCGACCGTGACCAACTCCAACGCCTGGCGGCGGCGGCGTCCGCCGGGGACGAGGCTGCGTTTGAGGGGCTTCATCGCCGTCTGCTCGGTGGCCTGCTGCACCTGTTTCAGCGGCGAGTCGGACGCATCGAGGTCGCCGAAGAACTGGCACAACGCACCTGGGTAGCGGTCTGGCGCAGCCTTCGTGCCGGTCGATACGACCCGGCACGCGCTGCCATTTCCACCTACGTGTACGCCGTCGGGCACCACGTCTGGTTACAGTACTGCCAGGAGTACTCCAGTTCCGGGGGGACCGAGCCGCTCTGGGTTGCCGCCTCGCAGCCCGCACCGATTCAGGAACCCGTCGACGCTCTCGCTCTGGCGGAACTCATTGACGCGGTGAGGGACTGCGTCGCCGTGGAAGGCAACCCGCATGAACTGACACCGCAGGAACGAGCCGTGGTCAACGGACTGGCCGCCGGGCGCTCCGAGCGAGCTCTGGCCGAGGAACTCGGCCTGGCCCCCAGCACCATTCATGCCCGAAAAACAGCGGCGTTTGAAAAACTGCGTCTGTCGCTGACGAGGCGCGGCTTCTCATGCCCATCCGGCGAGCGCCCGGAAGGCCCGTCGGAATAACACCTTGGAGTCACGCAAACGTGAATACGCTGAGCGACCGCCAGATAGAGCAGGCCCTTCTCCTCGCCGCCGAGTTCGATCGCGCGATGGATGCGGCGACCCCGATCGTCGAAAACCGGGCCTGCATCGCGATGAGCCGGCTGGATGCGGCCGCGACCGGCCTTTCAAGGCTGACGCAGGCCGAGCGCCGTCACCTGACGGCGTGCCGCCGGTGCGAGTCGCGGCTGCGAGGGCTGGGAGGCAGCCAACCGATATCGACCCTGCCCTGGGTCTGGCGGGTCGCGGCGACCGCGACCGCCGCCGCCGCGGTCCTCGCCGCCGTTACCGTCCTGCGTGGCCCCGCCGCAGCTCCGATTGGCTGGGCGCCGCCGATCGACTTCTCTCTTCTCGACGATTCAGCCACCAGCATCGTCGGCTCGTGCATGCGCGGTGACGCGAATTGCGACGGCACCATCGACGGCAAGGACGTCCGCGCCTTTGTCACCGCCATGCACGAGCCCGACGCCTATTCTCGCGAGTTTCCCGACTGCGATCGCTTGTGCTCCAACGACCTCAATGGCGATTGTGCCGTCGATGAGCACGACCTGGCCCTTCTCCTCGCATGCGTGCCGCACCAGGATTTCCCGCCGGTCATGCGTCGATGAACGTCACTTGGAACCCTCGCCCACCTTGATCGGAATTCGCTTCGGTCGGACCGATTCCGCCTTTCGCAGTCTCACGGTCAGCACGCCATGCGCGTACTCGGCCGTGATGCCATCGGAGTCGATCGCGTCGCTTACCTGGAAGCTGCGCTCGTAGTCACCCACGCCGTACTCGTGCAGCAACCATCGATGCGGCTCCTCCCGGCGCGAGACCGAACCGCGAATCGTCAGCAGTCCGTTCTCGAACTGAATGTCAATCGCCTTCCCATCGACGCCCGGCATCTCCGCGACGATGGTGAGTTCATCGGCGTTCTCGACGATATCCACCGCCGGTACGTACACCCGCCCGGCGTGCGTTCGCTCGGGCCGAGCCTCGTGGGCCGTCTTCTTCTCGATATGTCCCGTTCCTGCTTTCATGGCTCCACCTCGCTGGTCCGGGCGATCGGCCGGCGTTGTGCGGGCCGGCGCCGATCGCCTGACGCCCTGATTCCGTTACTCCGCGCCGGGCGCGGACTTGACCTCGATCCGCCGCGGCCGAGCCGTCGGCGCCTTCGGCAGCGTGATCGTCAGCACGCCGTCCTTGAACGCCGCCTGCACATGCTCGGCGTCGATCTCGGTCGGCAACTGCAGAATGCGATCAAACTCGCCCGTCACCCGCTCGCGCCGATGCACCGTCACGCCCTCCGGCGACTTCCACTCCCGTCGCCCGCGGATGGTGAGCTGGGCCCCGGTCACGGTCAGCTCGAGATCCTCGAGTCGCATGCCCGGCAGCTCGGCCTCGACCTTGTAGTTGTCGTTCTCTTCCCACACGTTCAGCGGCGGGAACGTCGGACCGCTCAGCAGGTCAAACGGCGTGCCCGTGCGATCGAACACGTCGCTGAACAGCCGATCGATTTCGTCCCGCAGCCGATGCAACGCGTGAGGCCCGTTCGGAAAACGCATCAACATGTCACACCTCCTGCGCTTGGCGCGCTTGCTGTTGCCTCTGCTCGGGGTCCGATCGCCTCCAATCGAACCGCCGTCGGCACTCAAGGCAAACGGCGTGCCACGCCGCCGTCTTGCGGGACCGGCCCTCGCACGGCAGACTTCGTCCAGCCCGGGCTGCCTTCTGCCACTCTGACAGTCAGGACCCGCGGCGGATGGAAGGCCATGGTCTGGCACTGGTGGCGCAGGCGGACGTTCCGCGGCGGTATTTTCGTTCCGGACGAGAAGGCCGCGACGGCGCGGCAGTCGATTCGGAGTTTCACCCCGCGCGGGCCGCTCCTCATCCCGCTCTGCCACTCCCAACACCTGCCCACCAGACCCATCGCCAGGGAGGGGGCGGACGTCTGTTGTGGAGATGTTCTGGCGGATCCGGATGGTCCGCGGTCGCTCCCCGTGCTGGCCCCGCTCGCCGGTCGCCTCGGTCCGCGGCGTCGCGCGTGGACCTCTGCGGAAGGCTGGCTGCCTGCGATCGAACTGACACCCGCCGAGTCGAGCCCCGCGCTGCCAACCGAGCCGCGCTCCCCGCCGCGAACGCTTGATGAGCTCACGTCGCTCGCGCGGCGCAACGCTGTCCTGATACCGGAGCACCGCGAGCCGCTTCACGTCGCGTTGACCGGCCCGCGGCCGCCTGATGTTCTCATCATTGACGGTCTGGAGACCCAGCCAGGCCTGACGGCTGACCTGCGTCTGCTGGTGGAACGAACCGACGAGCTGGTTCAGACGGCCGGCTGGCTGGCCGACGTGCAATTGGACGGCCGCCGTGTATTCGACCGCGTGGTGCTCACCTTGTCGCTTCGACACCGCCGGCTGGTTCGTCGCGTGCGAACACTGGCACCCCACCGACGGCTCGAAATCGCGCCGCTGGAGGACAAGTACCCGCAGTCGCATCCCACTCTGCTGACTCTCGTCATCACCCGGCGGAGAACCCCACCCGGCGGGCGCGACCGTGACGTCGGTGTGCTGGTCATCCCGGTCGCCACCCTCGCAGCGCTGTCGGACGCCGTGTCGGGAAAAGCGCCCATCGCACGCGTGCTGACAGTCGCAGGCGAAGCCGCCGACCGTCCCGCCAACCTGCTTGTGCCATTCGGAACGCGCGTGTCGGAGCTGGTGGAATACGCCTCACCCGCACGACGTCCCGCCGCCCTGATTGCCGGCGGGCCCATGACCGGCGTCCGCGTCCTGCACGATGAGGCGGTCACGACGCCCGATCTCGCCGGCCTGACGCTGCTTCGGCACACCGCGCAGCCCGAGCCGACAACCTGCATCCGTTGCGGTTCCTGCATGGACGATTGCCCGGTCGGACTCGACCCGCGCGTGCTCGTGCAGTTCGAAACAGCCGTCTCGCTCAAGGCGGCTGTCGCCGAGCAGACCGCCGTCTGCATCGACTGTGGCGTGTGCAGCTATGTATGCCCGTCCAGCCTCCCGCTCGCTCTGACGATCCAGCGGATGCGCCGCCGCGCCCAACTGGAACGGGCGGCTCTCGCCACCATGCACGCCTCATGACGGCAACCTCTTCCGAAACACCCGCTCGCCCCGATCCGGCTCGTCATGATGGTCCGCACATCCACTCCGGCCAGACCGATCGCCAGATGGTCGCCGCGTGGCTGCTGGCTGCCCTGGTGATTTCCGCCGTCGGAGCGGTGCTCTTCGGCCCTGCCGTTCTCACCATCGTCGCCGTGGCAGTCGCCACCGCCGTCGGGGCTGATCTGCTGATGCGCTCCTCGATCGAAGCGCGCAGCGGACTGGGTTCGCGCTATGCCGCTCTCACAGGTGTGATGCTTGCACTGACGCTGCCGCCCACGGCGCCGTGGTACGTTCCGTTCGTCGGCGCGCTGGCGGCGGTCGTACCAGCCATCTGGATGTTCGGCGGACTCGGCCACCACCTGTGGCAACCCGCTCTGGTCGGGCGCGTCCTCGTACAGTTCCTGTTCGCCCCGGACCTGTCTTTCAACCATGCGCTCGCCAGCGGGCCCATCCTCGTGCCCGGTCGAATGCTGATGGGCGACATCCACAACGCGCAGCCCATGGCGATCGGCTCTTACCAGGGGTGGAGCCGCATCAACCCGGACTTCGACATCGATGCGGTTTCCGTGGCCCGGCCGATCCAGATTCTTCGCCAGATGGCGGCCGGCCAGCTTCCCGTCGGGCGATCGGCACCGTTGACCGTCGCGATCCGGGACTACCTGCCTCCATGGCCCGACACGGTCGTCGGCACCACATCGGGAGACATCGGCGCAACCTGTTCGATCGCGTTGATCGTCGTCGGCCTGTATCTCATCTACCGCGGCTTCCTGCGCTGGCAGATACCGGTATTCGGATTGCTCGGCGCGGCGATCACGGCCGCGGTTCTGCCCCTCACGGTGCCCGAGTCGCCCGGACTGGCGGCGACAACCCGCTGGTTTCCAGCCACGTGGATCGAGGGCGGTCAGCCGGTGGGATTGCTGTATGTCCTGTTCCACCTGACGGGCGGTCAACTGCTGCTGTGCCTGATGCTGCCGGCTGGCGATGCGCTGTCGCGCCCGCTTCTTTCCCGCGGGCAGGCGATCTTTGCGACCGCCATCGGCGCGCTGAGCGTCCTGATCGCGCTCTACGGAATCGGTGAGTGCGCGGGCTACTGGGCGGTGCTGATCGGCAACACGTTCGTGCCCATCATCGACCGCTGGACACGACGCCGACCGCTGGGCCTGCCATGACGGCGACCGTCAGGGAGCGGGGTCGCGCGCCGGCCTGCCGGCGCGGTACTCACGCAGCCGGCCCTCAACAGCGGCGATCAAGGCCGGGTTACCCGAGCGCCGCGCCAGCACGGTCAACTGCTCAGCCAGTCTTGTCGCCTCGCCGAAGTCACCGGTCTCCGCCAGCGCCGCAGCAAGGGCATCGAGTTGCATCGGTGCCTGGCCGCGCGTCAGCTCGACGGCTCGTCGTGCCAGCCGGACAGCTTCGGGGCCGTCGCGGACGGCGTCATCCGGGTGCGTCGCGAGCAGCCACGCGAGCCGCGTCAGCAGTTCGATGGAGTCGGGCTGCCGGTGCAACCCGGCACGATACTGCTCGACGGCCCGTGCTGGACGACCGGCGTCCCGCAACGCGTCGCCATACATCATCCGCAGACTGACGTCGGCCGGGCGCAACCGCACGGCTGTTTCGTAGCTTTGCAACGCGTCATCCATCCGACCGAGCACCCGCAGCACGACGGCAAGCTGCACGTGCGCCTCGGCCAGCCCGGGGTCAATCGTGATGGCCCGCTCGAGTTGGGAGCGCGCGGTTTCAGCGTCACCCATGCGGAGTTGCAGCGCCGCGAGATTCACGCGCGCTGCCGCCATGTTCGGCCGCGCCGCGAGCGCCCGCTGATAGGCCGCAGACGCGTCAGCCGGTCGCCCCAGCGCGTCATACGTCAGCGCGAGCTGGAACCATGCCTGCTCATTGTCCGGCGCCAGCTCCACGGCCTGCTCGTAGATGGCGCGAGCGTCATCCATGCGTCCGGCCTGCCGGCAGGCGATCAGGAGATTATTGATCGCGGCCACGTCCAGCGGCGCGGTCCGGAGCGCCCGGCGGTAGTGCTCGATGGCGATCTCCGCCTGCCCCGACTGCTGAAGATGGAATCCGAGATTGGCGTTGGCGATCTGGCTGTCCGGGTTGGCCGCCAGCACGGATCGCCACAGCGTCGGCCCGTCGCGGAAGTCATGTGCCCGTTGATACGAGCAGACCCCGAGCAACGCCAGCACCAGAGACCCGCCGAGCCGCGCCGCGCGGGCCGCGGACAGGGGCAGACGAGTCGCTGCCATCGCCAATCCCGATGACACCAGCACGATCGGCCCGAGACTCGCCAGGTACTGGAAGTGATCCGCCACGAACGAGAAGACCATGGGCCAGACGTTGAAGAAGCCCAGCGCCGGCGTGAGCGTGCCAGTGAAGTACAGCCACGCCGTCAGCGGCCCGCGACCGAGTTGATCGCGGTGCCGCCACAGCAGATAACACACGGCGATGACCGCCGCCGGAAAGGCGTACTGCCACGCCTGCGATGCGTCGATCGCCCAGCGCGGATAGATGAACACCAGCTCGGCAGGATAGATCAGCTTCCAGAGGTAGAACCAGACCGCCCGACCCGCGATCAGCGTGCGCTCGATGATCGTCAGGTCGAACTCGGCGCCGACCGCCCCGACGTGTCGTCGCTCCACTAACACGGTGACACCGGCCGCCGCCAGCCCAAGCGCAAACATCGGGATCAGTGGCCAGAAGTCGCGGAAACGCAGCCGTCCGCGCCGCCACCACGTCAATAAGAGAATGGCCGCCGGCAACGAGCAGGTCACGGACTTGCTCAGCAGCGCCGCCGCGAACGCCGCCAGCGACAGCAGCCATGCCATCCGGCTGCCCGAAGCATCGCCGTCCAGCGGGCGAAACAGGCACCACGCGTGCAGGGCCAGGAGATAGAACACTCCCGACAATACATTCTTGCGCTCCGTGATCCAGGCGACTGACTCGACGTGGACGGGATGCAGCGCGAACACGGCCGCCGCGAAGAAGGCCCCGGGCACACGCCATCGCTGAAGCAGCCGCCAGACGAGCGTGCTCGCGGCCGCGTGCAGCAGGATGTTTACGACGTGATAGCCGGTCGGGTTCAGCCCCCACAGCCGCTGTTCGACCCAGAAGGTCGTGAAAACCAGCGGGTAGTACTGCGGCGTCGCTCCCGGCTCAAGCCAGATGCGCCGCAGTCCGTCCGGGTCGCGAAGCGCTGGGTTGTCAGTGACGTACTCGTCGTCGTCCCAGACAAAGGCCGCCTGGATGGCCGGGACGTACGCCGCCACGGTGCTCAGCAGCAACGCGGCACAACCCGCCGCCGGTCGCCATGCTCCGGGCCGCTCGCGCACCGCACGCACGCCTAGTTCTCGCCCGTGACGGGCTGCGTCGCGGCGCGTAACGCCCGCATGCGGCGCTCGAGTTCACCGCGAAATTCGGCGTTCTGCCTCGCCGCGGGCAAGGCGCCCAGGCGGGTCAATTCCGAGCTCGCCTCATCAGGCCGGCCCGCGCCGATCAGCGCATCCACGTACATCAGGCCGATTGCGGCGTCCTCCGCTCGCAGGCGCGCCGCCGCGGCGTAGTGCGGCATGGCGTCGATCACTTGGCCATCGGCGGTGAGCGCCATCGCCAGTTGCAACCGGGCCTCGAACAGGTCGCCGTCGAGCTCGACCGCCCGGTTCAGGTGCGCCAGCGCCTCCGGCCGGCGTCCCTGACGCATCCGGATCGCGCCAAGATTGCTGTGCGCCTCCGCCAACGTCGCGTCTCGCTCGAGCGCACGTTCCAGGCTTGCCGCCGCGTCGTCCAGCCGGCCGGATGTGGCCTGAATCACGCCGAGAAAATACCACGTCAGCGGATGGGCGTGAGCGGCCTGAGTGGCGCGTTGCAGGATGCGCTCCGCGTCGCCGGCCGCCCCCTGCCGCACGCACAGATCGAAGACATTCCGCAGGGCCACAAGATCGGCGGGCGGACGCATCAGCGCTTCCTCGTAGTGCGCCAGCGCCTCCCGCCATTCGCCGCGCCGCTGCAACGCCAGTGCGACGCCCGATCGCGGCAGGGACGACCCGGGATTCCGCGCCAGTGCGTGACGCCACAGTGCTTCGGCGTCCCGATAGTGGCCCGCCTGCACGAACGTCAGGACGCCGAGCACGACCGGAGCGCACACTGCGGCCACGCCACACGGCCGGCGCCATGCGTCCGCTCGCGCGCTTCCGCGCGTGAGCGCGTACGCGACCACGACGGCGATTGGAATCACCGCGTGGTAGGCGAAGTGATCCGCCACCCATGAGAAACGAAAGAAGTTCACGTTTACCAACCCGAGCGCCGGCGACAACGTCACGATGAAGACCAGCCAGGCGCACAGCAGCCCGCGCCCAAACCGCCGGCGCAGCAACCAGAATCCCAATGTGGTCGCCACCACCGCCGCAGCAACCGCCAAATCCACGGCTCGCGAGGGCGGGATCGGCCAGCGCGGATAGATGAACGCGAGATTCGCCGGCCACAAGACCTTCCCGAGATAGAACCAGGTCGCCCGACCGGCCACGCAGAATCGATCAATCCATCCGACGAGCGATTCACCGCGTCCGGCGCCAATGCGATACAGTTCCACCCACACCGTGACGAGTCCCAGCGCCGCCGCCATCGCGAACCATGGTGCGGTCGCCGACAGGTCGCGGCGCCCGACTCTTCCGCGTCGCCACCAGGTCAGGAGCAACAGCGATACCGGCAGCGTGCAGACCGCAGTTTTGCTCAGGTTGGCAGCGGCAAACGCCAACAGCGCGAGCCAGCGACGGGTGCGCCCGCCCGGATGCGGCGTCCGCTCGAACGGCGAGCATCCGATGTATCCCCATACCGCCAAAAGCGCCAGCAGACATGACAAGACGTTCTTGCGTTCCGAAATCCAAGCCACCGACTCCACCTGCACCGGATGAACGGCGAACAGAAGGCCGGCCAGCCAGGCGCCCGGCAAGCCGAGCCGCGAGACGACGCCCCACACGGCCAGCGCCGCCAGCACGTGCAGTCCGACGTTGACCGCGTGGTAACCAAGCGGATCCACGCCCCAGAGTCGGTGCTCGATCCGAAACATCGAGAAGACCAGCGGGTAGTACTGCGGCGTGGCCCCGGGCTCGAGCCAAATTCGCCTGAACCCATCCGCGTCTGTCGACAGCGCATTGGCGGCTACGTAATCATCGTCATCCCAGATGAAGCCGCCGCGATACGCCGGCAGGTACGCGATCGCCGTGGCGGTCGCGAGCACCGTACCAAGCGCCATGTTCCGGACGCTCATGCGCACGGGCGTGGCATCGGGCTCGGTGGATGCGTTGACGGCGGGCTTCACGACCGACGCATCCTACCGGCAGCGCCTGCCCGCTGACATCGCAATCGGCATGGCGAATCCGTCGCGCGCGGCGCTATACTGCTGACGCTGCCGGGTCGCACGCCGCCGCCCGGCCGCGTCACTTTGGCCGCACCGACGCGTGCCGGAGCGCGACATGCCCCGCAGCCCATGGCGATGCCCGGCTCCGTGGCTGATGACGCTGCTGGCGGGAATCCCAGCGGTTCAAGCGCAACAACCAGGAAAGGCCTCCACCGTGACCACCACCGCGCCACGCCATACCAACCGCCTGGTCAATGCCACGTCGCCCTACCTGCTTCAACACGCCCACAATCCGGTCGACTGGTGGCCGTGGTGCGATGAGGCCCTCGCCCTCGCGCGCCGCGACAATAAGCCCATCTTCCTGTCGATTGGATACTCGGCCTGCCACTGGTGTCACGTGATGGAGCGCGAGAGCTTTGAGAGCGACGACATTGCCCGCGTTCTGAACGAGCACTTCGTCAGCATCAAGGTCGACCGCGAGGAGCGCCCCGACATCGACGATCTCTATATGAAGGCCACCGTCCTCTACAACCAGGGACAGGGCGGCTGGCCGATGAGCGTCTTTCTGACGCCCGATCTCAAGCCGTTCGTCGCCGGCACGTACTTCCCGCCCGAGAGTCGCTACGGCCGGCCAGGATTCAAGCAACTCCTGCTCGAAATCGCCCGCGTCTGGCGCGAGGATCGCGACCGCGTCCGGGCCGGGGCCGAGTCGCTCGCGGACGCCGTCCGGCGCTACGCCAGTATCGAGCCGGGGAGCGAGCTGATTCCCCATGCGACGCTCGCCGCACTCGCCGGCGCGCTGGTGAAGCACTTCGACCCGGTCAAGGGGGGCATCGTCGGCGGCGGGACCAACAAGTTCCCGCCTTCCATGGCGATGGACATCATGCTGCGCGTGTATCTGCACTCGCTCGCGCCCGACGATTCCGGCCAGGTCCGACCCCGGCGGGAACTGCTCGAATGTATCGAGACCACGCTCGACCACATGGCCCACGGCGGCATCTACGACCAGCTCGGCGGCGGAATCGCCCGTTACAGCACCGACGTGGACTGGCTGGTCCCGCATTTCGAGAAGATGCTCTACGATCAGGCGCTGGTCACCTCGATCTACCTCGATGCCTGGCAACTGACACGCAAACCGCTCTATGCCCGCGTCGCACGCGAGATCTGCGACTACGTCATCGCCGACCTCCAGTCGCCGGAGGGCGGCTACTACAGCACGCGGGACGCCGACAGCGAAGGCGTCGAGGGGAAGTACTACGTCTGGTCGAAGGCCGAGGTGCTGAACGAACTCGGCCCGCGCGATGGTGAGCTGTTCTGCGCCTACTACGACGTCACCGAAGCCGGCAACTGGGAAGGCACGAATATCCTCAACGTCCCGCGCGGTCTCGACGTTGTGGCCCGGCTGCACAAGATCGAACCGGCCGAACTCGAACGCATCCTCGCGGCCTCGCGCGCCCGGTTGCTGGCCGTCCGTGCCCGCCGCGTGCCGCCGCACCTCGACGACAAGATTCTCGCCGCGTGGAACGGCCTGATGATCGCCGCCATGGCGAGGACCGCCTGCGTGCTCGGCGAACCACGCTTTCGCGAATCCGCCGTCCGCGCCGCCGACTTTGTGCTGACGCACATGCAGGCCGATGGCGGGCTGCTGCGGTCGTGCCGAAAGGGCATCGCACACACACCCGGTTTTCTTGACGACCATGCCTTCTTCATCGAGGGACTTATCAATCTCTACGAGGCGACGTTTGATCTGCGCTGGCTCGACCAAGCAGCGCGCCTGACCGAGGTGGTCATGCGCCGATTCCGCGACGAGCGCGACGGCGGCTTCTTCTTCACCGCTGACCACGCACCGCACATCCTCGTTCGCTCCAAGGACGCCGACGACGGCGCGATCCCGTCCGGCAACTCCATCATGCTCATGAACCTGCTCCGCCTCTCGATTCTGCTCGATCGCAGGGACTGGCACGCCGAGGCTGAACGCCTGATGCGGGCCTTCCAGAAGCGCGTGACCGACCATCCGTTCTCCGCCGAGCGCATGCTTGCCGCGGTCGACTTCTATCACGCCCGTCCGCGCGAGATTGCCATTGTCGCCCCGGTACCAGGCCCCGCGCCTGATCCCCTTCTCAAGATCGTCTGGCAGACGTATGTTCCCAACAAAATCGTCGTGGGCGTCGTGGGCGATCCGCAGGCCGCGGCACGACGAATCCCGTTACTGGCCGACCGCAATCCGGTCGACGGCAAGCCCACGGCGTTCGTCTGCGAGAACTTCGTTTGCAAGCGACCGACCACGGATCCCCGTGAACTCGAGCGTTTACTCGCTCCCCCGGTCGAGAGGAGATGATTCCGTGTCCGTCCCTGACCGAATCCGCACCGGCCTCGCCAGCCACCCGTTCCTCGCGATCCTGATCACTGGCCTGGCCGCGGCGATGCTCGTCGCCCGCCCGGCCGCGTCGGATGAGACCGATCCGGCATCCGAACCGTCTGATCCGCCCGCCGCTTCGCCGGCCGAGCCGTCACCGGATGAACCGCCGCAGGGCGAGTCAGCCCGTCAGCCCGCTCCACCGGATCGCGCGCCCGAACCGACCGCCGACGAAGTCCTCAAGATGCTCACCCCCAAGGAGGGTACGCCTCGGCCGCTGGTCCGCCCGACCCTGCCGGGGCGGCCGGCACGCACGACGCCGGCGCCCGAGGCCCTTCCCCGAAACGCTGTCGTTCCGGTCGAGCGGCGATTGCTGCCGGACGGTTACCGGCTAGTGGATCGCGTCGGTCGCCTGCAGCGCGAGGGGGAATACTGGACGCTGGTCTTTGAGAGCCGCAGTACGCAGACGGTCGAGCCGCCCATCCGGCTGCTGCCGAATCGCCTGCTTGAGGACATGGAAATCGCCTCGGCCGGCGGAACCCGCCCGCTCGTGTTCATCGTGAGCGGCGAAGTGACGGAGTATCACGGCGTCAATTACCTGCTTGTTCAAAAACTGCTCATCCGCCCGTCGATGGGCAATCTGCGGTGACGCCATGAGGATCGACCTGGCGCAGCCCGACCGCTCATGGCGTGACATGCACCGGCTCTACCTGAGCTTCGTGCAGCCGCGCCCCATTGCCTGGGCATCAACTGTATCCGCGGCCGGAGCGCTGAACCTCGCCCCGTTCAGCTTCTACAACATGGTCTCGGCCAATCCACCGGTGGTGCTCTTCTCGCCGGCTCTCAATCGCGACGGCGGTCCGAAGGACACACTCGCCAACATTCGCGAAACCGGAGAGTTTGTGATCGCCACCGTGACCGAGCTCAACGCCGAGGCCATGAACCTCACCAGCACCGAGTTTCCGCACGGCGTGAGCGAGTTCGACCGGGCCGGGCTGACGCCCGTGCCTGCGTACCGCGTTCGGCCCGCGCTGGTGAAGGAGTCGCCGGTCAACATCGAGTGCCGGCTCCGCCAAATCGTCGAACTGGGCCGCGACAGCGGCGCCGGCAACGTGGTATTCGGCGACGTGCTGGTCGTCCATGTCGACGACGCCGTGCTGGATTCCGACGGCCTCTGCGACCCGGACAAGCTGCTTGCGGTCGGCCGCATGGGCGGCCACCTCTACACCCGCACGCGCGATCGTTTCGAGCTGGTCTCGATTCGCGACCCCGCCCGGCTTCCACGCTGATCACCAACACCTCCTCAACGGGGCGGCGTATTTCCGGTCCCAGACGTGCGCGCGGGGCGGTGAACCCGCGTCACCCAACCTTGAATTCGGCCGACCGGATCGCGACAATGGAAAGGCAGGTTCCATGCGTTGTTTCTCATCGTCTGGAGGACGGAAGATGCTCCCTTTGCGAAGCAAACCCGGCTGGATTTGCGGTGCGCTGGCCGCCTTGCTGGCGATTGCGGCGCCGCGTGCGGCACGGGGCGTTGAAGTCGTCGTCCAGAACGACTCGCTCCTTCCCGGTGGATCCGGAAACATTCAGGCCGGCTTTGACCCCGGTGAGAGCGCGGCGGTCTGGCTGACCTCACCGTGCGACGGCACGATCGTAGCCGTTCAGGTCTTCTGGCGCTCGCTGTTCGGGGGCGCGGCGCCGTCGCTGGAAGACAACATCATCATTCACAACGCCGGCACCTTCCCGGTACCGGGCGCGGTGCTCGCGTTTCTGGAAGGCCCGCTGCTGATCGACGGCGTGCTCAACGAGTTCCGCTACCTCGACGAAAACAACACCGTCCCGATCAACGTGCCAGTTGCCCGGAACCAGGTGTTCGTCGTCGCCTTCACGTTCTACAACGATCCCAGCCCGCTATTCGGACCCAGTGTCGTCACCGACATGGGCTGCCAGAACGGCAAGAACTCAATCTTCGCCAACGGCATCGGCTGGGTGAATTCGTGCGCCCTTGGCGTGACTGGTGATTTCGTCATCCGCGCCGTGGTCGACTGTCCGGTGCAGCAGGGCGCATGCTGCCTTCCCAACGGCAACTGCGAACTCCGCACCGAGGGCGAGTGCATCGCCGCCAACGGCTTCTACTGGGGCAACGGCACCAGTTGCACGCCCGGCATTTGCAACGGTGCCTGCTGCCTGCCCGATGGTACCTGCTCGCAAGCCAGCCAGAGCCAGTGCGCCGCCAATGGCGGCAGTTTCAAGGGTGTCAGCGTCGCCTGTACGGCCGGGCTGTGCCAAGGCGCCTGCTGCCTGCCCGGTGGCGGCTGCTCGAACTCCCAGTCTCCCAACGAGTGTGCGGCGGCCGGCGGCGCCTACAAGGGCGACGGGACCAACTGTGGCTCGGTCTCCTGTACGGGCGCCTGCTGCTACCCGAACGGCTCCTGTCAGAATCAGACGCTGGCTCAGTGCAACGGGACGTGGAACGGCCCCAACTCCAACTGCGGCACGACCAACTGTCCCGTCCGCGGCGCCTGCTGCCTGCCGGACGGAAGCTGCCTGGACAATCAGCTCGCCTCCGAGTGTGCCGCGATGGGCGGCGTGTACAAGGGTGACAATACGACCTGCGCGTCGAATCCATGCGTTGGGGCCTGCTGCTTCGGCGGCTCGTGCCTGAACCTGACCAAGACCGATTGCCAACAGATCACCGGCAGCACCTGGCAAGGCCCGGCCTATCAGTGCGGCGCCGGAAACACCTGCCCGACCGGCGCGTGCTGCACCCCACTGGGTGACTGCGTCGCCAACGCGACGCCGGTTGCGTGCCAACAGCTTGGCGGCGCCTTCCACCTCGGCCAGACCTGTGCGGCGGCCAATTGCCCCATCCCGGTCGGCGCGTGCTGCTTCAACAACGGCACGAGCTGCATCGCGAACCTCCAGCCGCAACAGTGTCAACTGATCCCCGGAAGCTCCTGGAACGGGCCCGACTCGCAATGCGCCTCGACCTGCTGCCCGCCGCCGAAGGGCGACTTCAACGCCGACTCGCGCGTCGATGGCCTCGATATTCGCCCGTTCGTCAACGCCCTGCTCGGCACACCGACCCCGGCCGAAATCTGCCGCGGCGATTTCAACCTCGACGCCGCGCTCGGATCCGGCGACGTCCCTGGCATGGTGAATGCCCTGCTGACGTGGCCTTGAAACGCCGGTCAGCCGCGCACTCGCCGCGCCAGCAGCGCGCCCACGGGCAGCGCCACCAGAGGCCAGAGGCCGATGCCGCAGCCGCCCCGCGCCCCGTCGTGAAGGACGACGGTATGGAGTGTCTCGAGCGGCGGATTCACCGCCGCGGGATCGGCCTTGATGCCGCGGTGCGTGAATCTCGCCCCGTGCGGGCCGACCTCCACCACCAGATACGCGAAGCGATTCGGCTCGACGAATGCCAGTCCGTTTCGACAGGCGACTTGCAGCAACAGCGATCCGTACGCCAGTTCGACCAGAGGGGTCGCGCCGGCCGGGCCGAGCACCGCGGATAACGCCGAGCCCCCGAAGTCCACCACTTCCTGCTGATTCGTCGCCGTGGCGATCGGCCCGGCCACGAACTCCGGCACGCGAAATCCCGGCGTAAACGGCTGAAGCAGCGATTTCCTGAGGAAGCAGGTGACGTCCGGGTTGTACACGTTGGCATGGATGTCTGCCGAAAGCAGCACGACGCCGCTGATCCGCTCGCGATCGATGAAACGCAGCAGCTCGTATCGCTCGGCATCGTAACCGTCCCAGCGGTCTTCCGGCAGCACCAGCAGCGACGTGAACGTCACCGAGGAGAGCACGAACTTCCAGGTCGCCGATGAGTTCCGCAGCCCCGTCTTGAGCCAGTCCAGTTGCTCCCGGCCCAGCATGGTCCGGCCGCGGTCGCGGAGACGGCCGATTGTGAGGAGGTCGAACGTCGGGAGCACGAAACCGTATGGGTCGGGGTTGAACAGCAGCGCGCCGCGTGCCGCATCGGCAGAGCGGTATTGCCGGCAATCAAGGACGAAGAACTCCGCCCAGCGCCCATAGCGGAACGAGCGGTACAGCCGAAACGGGTCACCGATCGCGCCCAACGGGCGAACCGGCATGTTCTCGAAAAACGCCTGGTACCCCGCCTCGATCCGCGCTCGAGTCAGATCCGGCTCCGGGTCTCCGCCATCGTAGTCGTTGACGATCTCATGATCGTCCCACTGCGCCCACAACGCCGCTGACGACGACAGCCGTCGAACCCCCGCGTCGCCACGGTTCTCGTGGTACTTCGCGCGATAGCCTTCGAGATCCGTCGCCACGCCGATGGCATCGGAGACCCAGTCGCCGTAGATCGTGTCGCCCGCCCAGAACCACAGGTCTGGCGCCTCGTCGGCCGCAAAATCGAGAATGCGGAACGGCTGATAGGTTGCCTCCGAGTCGCCCGAATAAACGAATCGAAACGACCGATCATCATCGTCGCGCGGCGCGGTGACGAACGTCCCGACCGGACTGACCGCCGCGTCGTCGAGCCGCACGAAGCGATAGTAGTACCGAGCGCCAGGTTCCAGACCGCTGACGTCACGCTTCAGCGTCAGTCCGGTGGCGGGGTCCGCGCTCAGCACGGCGCTCGCGACGACGGTCGCGAAGGCATCATCGCGCGCCACGTCGACGCGCACGTCACCTGGCCGCGCGACCGCCGTCCAGACGATCGCCCGGTCCTGGCAAGCATCTCCGCTCGCCACGCCCAGCGGGAACTCGGCGGAACCCTGCGCCAGCGCGACGCACAACGATGAAAACAGCACGCTGCCGACCATGACCAATTCGCTCATCCGGCCCATTCTCCGGCCAGCTCGGCCGCAGCCTGCCGCACCCTTGATTCCGCCTCTCGCTCCGCCTCGCCCGGCGCATCGTCGGATCGCGCCAGCGTTGCCACGCGCTCGAACATGGATGCGATCCCCTCGTAACCGCGGCCCAGATGTCCGACGATCGCCACGCAAGGCACGCCCGCCGATTTCGCCAGTCGGGCCAGCGAGCCAACTCCTTTGCCCATGAGTGTCTGGCCATCCAGGCAACCCTCGCCCGTGATCACCAGATCGGCCGAGGCGACGCGCTCCGCCACGCGCGTCATCGAAAACACCAGGTCGGCGCCGGGCACGATCGCGGCGTCCGCGAACGCAACCAGCGGCAGCGCCGCTCCGCCCGCCGCCCCCATGCCCGGCTCGTCGCGAAGCCGCCGGCCGCAGGCCGACTCCACCCGGTCAGCCCATCGATCCAAGGCCGCCTCCAGCCGCTGCACGCCCGAGGCGTCGGCCCCTTTCTGCGGACCGAACACGGCCGCCGCCCCGTGCGGCCCCAGCAGCGGGTTGAGCACATCCACGGCCGTCACCACGCTCACATCGGTGAATCGCTCGACCATCCCCGCCGGTTGCAGCTCCCGACAGCGCATTATCCCACTCGGGACCAGTGGTCGCGCCAAGGGTCGGCCGCGCTCGTCGAGCATGACACAGCCCAGCGCCTGTGCCAATCCGCAGCCGCCATCGACCGTCGCCGACCCGCCCAGCGTGACGATGACCCGGTCCACCTCACAGTCCAATCCGGCCGCGATCAGCTCGCCCACGCCGAAGCTCGTCGTTTGCAGGGGATCGCGGAGATGTGGCGGCACCAGACTCAGGCCGCCCGCGCGCGCGAACTCGACGACGGCGGTCCCTCCCTGTTCGATCAACCCGATTTCGGCCGTCATCGGTTCGCCGGTCGGGCCTGTGCAGGGCACGATCCGCCGCACGCCGCCGGCGGACCGCAGCAGCACGTCCAGCGTGCCCTCGCCGCCATCGGCGATCGGGCAGATGTCCAACCGCCACTCGGGACGGATCGATGCAAGCCCATCCGAAATCGCTTCGGCCGCGTCCGCCGCCGTCAGCGATCCCTTGAAACTGTCTGGCGCGACGACGACCCGCATCGACCCCGATCCACCTCAACCGGTCCCGTAGAGCCGATCCCCCGCATCCCCCAGTCCCGGTCGAATGAACCCGCGCTCGTCCAGCGCTCGATCCACCGCCGCCGTGTAGATCGGCACGTCCGGATGGTCGGTCGCCATCCGTCGCAGCCCCTCCGGCGCGGCCAACAGGCACAGCAGTTGGATTCGCGTGGCCTTCGACTGCTTGATGATGTTGATGGCGTGCGACGCCGAGCCGCCCGTCGCCAGCATCGGATCGGCCACGATCACGGCGGTGCGCTCAATCCCGACCGGCAGCTTGTTGAAATAGGCCACTGGCTGGAGCGTCTTCTCGTCGCGATAGACGCCAAGGTGCCCGACCCGCGCCTGTGGAATCAGGTGCAGGATGCCATCCGCCATCGCCAGTCCGGCTCTCAGCACCGGAACGACCGAGATATCGTCCGCCAGCACCGCCCCGGCCGCGGATTCCAGCGGCGTCTGAACCTGCACCGGTCGGACGGGATGCTCGCGGGTCAGCTCGAAAACCATCAGGGCCGCGATTTCAGACAGCAGGTCGCGGAAAGCCTCGCGCTGCGTGTGGATGCTTCTCGCAGCGGCGAGCTTCTGCTGGATCAGCGGGTGCGTCGAAACATGCAGTTGCGGGTGCAAGTCGCGCCTCATATCAGACTCCCGATGCCGCAGCCGCCCTCCGCGACGCGACCACTCTCGAACGGGCAAAATGAGTGGAGGTCCACAACACGCCCAGTCCGGCCGCCAGGTGCAGCAAGCCCACGACGCCGGGCCAGTTTGAGGCCATCCAACTGAAGTTTGTCGACGTGATGACACCGCACCTCATGAACAACCAGCCCTGGAATGTCAGCACCGTCCCGATCAACGCGGCGCGCCATGACATGCGGACGTGCAACGAGAGCAGCACCAGCGTCAGCCAGAGAATGAACTCCCGCCAGAACGGAAACACCGACACGCCGAACGAGAGCGAGACCGGGATGTTCGCCAGCGTCCCGCGGAAGTCGGTCCGCGTTCCCTGCGACGTGGCCACCAGCGTCGGGCGCCGGCCGGGCCCCATCAGCGCGCCATCTGGCGTTTCGACCCAGACATGCCGCAGGTCGGTGACGATCCGACTCTCGTAGCCCAGCGCCGCCAGAAGCGACGCACACATCACCGCCCGACCGTCACAGTCCTCGCGAGGCATGCCGTCCGCGTGCCGCTTCGCCTGTTCGAACATCTCCGCCACCGTCGGGATGTACTCGGCCGCGCCGTAGGTCACCCAGTCCCAGGCGTACGGAACGTGACGATAGATGAACGACTCCACCAGGGCATGCCGCTGCGCGGGCTGCGTCGTCGCCAGCGCCGGCTGCGGCGTGGTCAACCTGTCGGCCCACTCGCGGATCCGCGGGTGCTCGGCATCGATGAGCGAATTGAGGTCGCGGTAGCGTTGCAACGATCGCCAGGCCAGGCGCGGGTCGGGGAACGCGACGAACAGCAGCACGACAGCGAAGACGAGCCACTTCAGGGGCATGCGGACGTACCACCGCAGCCCGCCGGCCGTCACCACCGGCGACGCCTCGTTCATCGGTGTCACTCCGCCCGTCCGCCGGCCAGGCCGGCGCACGCATCAGCCGCCCGATCGAACCGGCAAGGGGTTCTCGAACCCCTTCTTTTCGCAGATAGCGTCGATGAATTCGCCGAACGACGCGATCTCGAACGAATCGAGGCGTGTCACGCGCTTCTCGCCGCCGGCGGTGTGGTGCAGATCGACCCAGCCCTTCTCGTCGACCTTCTCACCATCCAGCCGCTGCATCGCGTCCCATGCGATCGTCCCGGCGCGCGGCATCGTCAGCCCCTGATCATCCAGCACGTACCGAACCGACCGCAGCGACAGCAGACGAACCGCGGAAATCGCAAACGCAAGGGCAAGCGCGATCGCGATCGCCCGTTGCAGCATCAAGTCGGTCTCGGTGCGCTTGGCCGAACGGAAGATCGCCCGACCGCCGCTTCTCGGGACGATGATTGACCCGCCGGGACCGAACCAGCGCATCTCCAGCTCCGTCGTCAGGTGGGCCGGCCCCAGTTGGCTCTCCAGCTCGGTTGACGAGGCCGTTTCACCCAGGTCGCGCAGCAGCGACTCACGCACCCGGCCGTCCACGGAGATCGACGCAGGGTCCGGGCGTGACGGAAACTGCTCGGCGTATTCGTGACGATTTTGAGAGGGCCAGCCCACCCACCCGTCGTATGCAAACCAGATGCATCCGACCAGCAGAATGACCGTGAAGATCGCCGCTCGCCGCACGCGCTCCGGAGCCGGGCCACTCTCTATGCGCATTCGCGCGCTCCTTCCCTTCGGAGTTCGAATCCGGCCAGTCTGTTCCAATCAGGCATTTCTGGCAAGTCGGACGCGTCCGGCCGTCGGGCGCCAGTGATCCCAGTCCTGCCGCAGCTCGATCAGGTTCGCGCACGGATCGGCCACCAGCAGACAGCGATTGGTGAAGGCCAGGCCGCTGACCATCAGGTATCGCCGGCCGGCCGACTCCAGCCACTCGCGGCACTCGGCGAGCGAATCCACCCGGACCGTCAACCGGCGGCGGAACGGCTCGATCCGCGGCCGCTCGACCGGCCGCAATTCCAGTCGCAGTCCTGGACGTCCGAACACCAGCGCCCCGCGCTCATCGGCGTCCGGATGCAGGCGCGGCAGGCGGAGGAACTCCTCATAGAATGCGATCAACTCGCGTTGCCGACCGTGCGGCACATCGACGATTACGTGCTCAACAGCGCTGAGTCGTGACGATTGCGGGGCTCGACGTTCAACCAGGCGCATGGCGCGTTCCCATGAGCATAGGCGCCGTGACGCCGACCGGTCGACGGGTGCCGCCGTCAGCCTTTCCGAAAACTCTTTACATCCTTGTCGAGCTTCGACAGATCATCGCGCGACACCACGAACACACGGCCACTGCCGACGATCGTTCCGTAACGCGCGCCGCTGGTGTCGCCCGGCGGGCCCGAGGCGGACACCCGCAGTTCGTGCGTCTGTCCGTCGCTCATTCGCAGCGTCACGCCCACTGCCGGCCGATCGAGGCCGTACTTCCCCATGTCCGAGGCCTGATAATCGACATACCGCGAGGTCTTCAGGTCCATGACGGCCGAGGCCACCGGGCTGACCTTGCTCGCGTCCGAGTCGAAGCTGGCCTCTCCCACCAGTTCCCACTCGTCGCCCTTCTTCTCGAACTCGAATGACAGTTCGCCATCGCGGGCGATCCGGACCGACTCGACCTGCCCGGCCTGCACCGGCAGCACGCGCCGATCGAGCAACTCCGCAGTCAGGTTCTCGAGCACGCGAGAGTCGACCTCACCGATCACCTTGCTGCCCTCGAGGTGGGCGTACACTTTCCCATCCACGCGGCTGACGAGGATCGTATAGACCGACGGCGGGGCCGGCGGCTCCGGCGGCTCCGCGGCTTCCTGCGTTGTTTGCGTCGTCACGGGCTTCGGTGGAGGTGGCGGCGGGTCGACCGTGACCCGCACGCGGGCCGCCGGGCGATCGATTCCGAACACGGCCGCGTCCTCCGCGCCGCCCACCACGCGTCGCGCCCGCAGCGTCGCGAGATCCGCCAGCAGGTTGTTTACCGTGCCTGACTCGGTCGGGCCTTCGATGGGCGCGGCCAGACGCCACTGCCCGCCGGACGAGCGGACCTCCAGCGACTGGCCCTCGCGCTCCAGCTCGATCTTCGACGCCCGCGCCCGGTCGAACCTCGCCAGGTCGCGGCTGACGAACTGCATCGGGCCGACCACGAGCCCACTCGCCGATTCTGCCTTCACGACCGCGACCAGATCCTCGCCCACGTTGCGAACGTAGACGCCGGTGCCGCTCGGCGTCTCCCTGCCGACCTCCAGACGCACAGGCTCGGGCGTCCCCTCGAGCGTGAGATGAATCGACGACCGCGGCGAATCGAAGCCGTAATCGGCCAGCGCGTCGGGCGGCTCGACACCGGTCGCCACCAGGTCGCGAATCGTCCGCAGGAACTCGTCGATCGCCGCGAACTCGATCGCGGTCGGCTCGATGCCGGCCGGCGCCCCGGATGCGAACTGCCACACACCATCCCGCCGCGTCAGCTCCACCGTGCTGCCCCGGCATGTGACGGAGAAGGTGCCGACCCGCCCGGTCTCAACGCGGGCGACAGCCTTGTCCCGCAGGTTGAACAGCGGCGGCAACAGCGGCTTCACCGCGCTGTCCTGCAACTGGAAAACCCACGGCGTCGACTCGTCATCCAGCCGACCGAACCGCTTCACGCCCGTGGTCGCTCCCAGCGCCAGCGCCACCGTGTAGGGCTTCACGTCATACTCAGGCTCCGCCGGCTGCGTGTCGGCCGGCCCCGTGCTCGGCTTCAAAGTGCGCTTTTCGCAGTTCACGACCAGCCGCGCGCCGGGCGGCGCCAACCCAAACGCAGCGAGGTTCTTCGGATCGTCCTCGACGAAGTTCGACACGAACAAGCCCGCGAAGGATCGAAGCATGCTCTCTACCGCGGTCTTGTCGGCCCGCCCGCGAACCGGCGACTCGATCGTCCAAACGTCACCCGACCGCGCCAGCTTGTAGGTCTCCTCTCCGTAAACCTCAATCGACCGCGCCTCGTCGATCGGGAAATCCACGATGCGGCTGTTGCGGAAGTCATTGAACGGGCGATCGAATGTTGGCCGCAGATCACCGGATGCAATGTAGATCGTGTCGTCACCGTCGCGCTGCACGTACGTCTGCCGCGCCGCCGGCACGCTGTTGCCGAGCTTGACCACGAAACTCTTGCCGTCGGTCGCGGTCAGCTTCAATCGGATCGGCCTGCTCAGGCCGGTCAGCTCGTCGCTCGGCCGGTCGGCTGCACCCGGCTTGAACGAAGCCACATAGCTCATGTCGCGCACCTGGCTGGCAATCGACTCGAGGACCGCGCCGTTCCCAGGCGCGTTGATCGGCGACGTCAGCCGCCACTTGTCGGCTTCCTTCGTGGCAGCGATTGACATCCGGCCGGGTACGTCGGCCTCGAGCGACGCGATCCCGGAGGGCGCCGGATCGAACAGCTTGCGCGGCTCAGGCTTGCTGCCGGTCCCCCCACCGGGCGCCTCCGGCTGCCGGGACGGCTTCGACGTCCAAACGGCCACGGCCGCCACGACGACGGCCGCCAGGATCAGGTAGGTCGTCTTCTGGTTCATGGTGCCCTGCTCTTCAAGGAATGCCTGCCAGACTCATCAACGCCGACGCGCGAAGAAAATGAACAACCCGGGCGCGAACACAGCCGCCGGCCACAATCCATAGCTCAATACACGCAGGAAGTTCATCCAGTCCGCGTCGATGGTCCGGATCGTCGGTGCCGCCGGCGGTCCGGATGCGATCAGCTTGTCCTGCCCCAGCAACCAGAACAGCGAGTTCATCATCAGCTCGGCGTTCGTGACCGGCGGCGGTTCGGCGACGATCCGCCCGCTCTTGTCCTGACGGGGAACCGGCCGCGACAGGACCGCATCCGAGAGGCTGCGCCCCCCGCCGAAGATCACCGCCGCCGACTTGGTTGCGTCATTGCGGGCGGCGGCCATCAACACGAACGGCGGCTTCAGCAGTCGCGATGACCGCGGCACGATGCCGTCGGCAGACGGGGTCATGACCTCGTTGATAATCTGAATCAGGTCCTGCACGTCGGCGCCGACGTACTCCTCGCTGCGGCCCGGCACGACCAGAATCGGCTCAACGCGGACGTTGGCCGGCTGGCTGGTGGCAATGCTGAGCGGACATGCGTCAAACAATTTCACCGGATTCGTCTGGAACGGCCGGCCGATCGGGTGCTGCGTGAACGAGTTCAGCGGCATGAACTGGAAGCGATCGGCGTTGACGGACATCCGGTTGGGATCGCGCGGATCCGGCTCTATCCAGATGACGCGGTAGCTGCCGTCGATGGTGACGCCCCAGGTCTCGCGCAGGTAGTCGTCCAGCGCGTAGCGCGGGGACATGAAGCTCCCGCCGAACGGACCGCCTGGTCGAACGTCCCATGTCGCCAGGAACACGGCGCGCGAGTCGCCGGCCAGCGCCTTTGCCAGCCGCGAGCGTTCTTCGTCTCCGAATCCCTTCGGCGGCGCGCCGCCCATGAACGGATTGGGCTGCGGAGGCGGGGCCGGCGGCAGCACGACGTAGAGATTGGTCGTGCCTTCCTCCGGCTCCGGCGGGCCTTCGGGCGACGCCAGGTCCCACTCCTTCACCTTGAAGTTGGACTCGTCCAGACGCTTGCGGAACGCGGACAGTTCCTCGGTCTGAATCGCCGGCGGCTGCGGACGCATGAACTGCTGCTGCTGATCCTTGTTGGCGTAATGAACGAACACGACCGTGGCGAACGGCCGCTCGCGCGTCAGCGCGAGGATCGCTCCGCCCAGCACCGAGTCGCCGTTGAACACCCGCGGCTTGTCCTCGCCAGATGACGCCATCGGGTCGCTGATGACCACGCGGATCGGCCAGATCTCGTCAAACTTGACGACCCGGACCCTCTTGTTGGCTTCGATCACGACCACGTTATCGTCCTTGATGTCATCTGCGATCGTGCCGAGCTTCAGTTCCGGCAGGCTGTTGAACTCGGCCAGCACCTTGTCGAGCGCATCGAGCTGTCCCTTGAGGAAGCCGGTGCGGGCCTCATCCAACACGGCGCGCGACAGCGGATCGACATTGACGATCCGCTGGGCGAGCTCGCCCAGTGATCTCGCCGCCTTCTGGCAGGTGTCGTCGAACTGCTCCGAAAAATCCCGCAGCTTGCGAATCGCCCGCTCCATGGAACCCGGGTCGCCTTTGTCGATGATCCCGAGGATTTGCAGACGAAGGTCGGCGAACGTCCGGCCCAGCTCCGAGAGTTGTCGCGTCAGCGGCAGGCGCATCACCAGCGCGCCGCCCAGCGATGCCTGAACCGACCAGAGCGAGTGCTCGGTGATCGCCTTGAAGCGCCGCGCCAGAGCTTCCGCCTGTCGCACCGCGTTCTGAATTTCCTTGTCGGCCGCTTCGCCCTCATCGGCGAACTGCTTCAGCACCGCCTTCAGATCGCTCGGCATCGGGCTGTTGCGGTCCCCGATAATCTGCTTGAGCTTCGCCACCTGCGGCGGCAGCTTCGAGGCAATTTCCGTCAGCGGCGCCAAGGCCGCCGAATCCGGCTTGCCCAGCGCATCCGCCAGGTCGGACAGCAGCTTCATCTGCTCGCCCACCGTGCCCAGTTCGGTCTTGAGCTGCCCGACGTCCGATTTGATCCGCTCGGCGGCCTCGCCAAACTTGGGAACCCCGGACGTGACCGCCGTGAACTGCTCGACCTGCTCGACGGTCTTCGCCAGGCGATCGACGCTCTGCTTCAGCAGCGCGATCACATCCGAGTAGATCGGAAAATCCTGCAACCAGGCCTCGCCGGCTACCTGGATCTGGCGGCTGCGCTCCATCTGCTGCGCCAGCGCCTGCTGGACCTCGGTCGCCGTGGCGCGGAAGGTCTGCAAGGCCGCGCGATGCCGCTCGGCCTCGCCGCCGAGCGTCTCGGAGAGACGCGCCACCAGCTTGGCCCGCGCGTTGTGCGCCCGGACGTCCTCCACCTTGATGCCGGGGTTGATGCGGCGCAGTTCGTCGAGGTAGTCCATCAGCCGGTCGATGTACTGCGTTGGTGCCTTTGAACCCTCATCGGGTGAATACATGACCGATATCGCGATGTCGCCCGTTGCACCCTCAACGATGCTGCGCGTCCGGTCCGAGACGCCATATCCGCCGTACAGCGACACGTCGCGACGCACCTGACGGAGCGTCGCAAGCCAGTTGACCAGGCCCACCAGCAGAATCGCCGCCACCACCGACACGGCCACGTTGAGGCCGATCGACCAGCGGCGCTGAGCCGAGAACCCCGCATCGGCTCCGGAAGACTGCGTGCTCATCGCCATCGTCGCGACTCCAGAACCTTGACCGACAGGAACAGGAACAGCAGGGTCATGCTGACAAAGAACACGATCGCTCGCGTGTCGAAGAAACCCTTGCTGAACGACTCGAAGTTGCCCATCACGTTGACGTAGCCGAGCACCAGCCGGATTGTTCCGCCGCCCCACCGGGCCAGTTGGTCAACGACGAACGTCAGCAGACTCAGGATGGCCATGCCGCCCAGAGCGGCCAGTAACTGGTAGCGCGTCAACGCGCTGGCGAACAGCCCGACCGCGATGAACATCGCGCCCAGAAGCAACATCCCGGTATAGGCCAGCAGCACCACCGCAGGCTGGCTGCCGCCGTACACCGTGACCAGCAGGACGTGCAGCAGGGTCGTCAGGAGCAGCGCGGCGTAGAACAGCAGCAACCCGAAGAACTTGCCGAGGATCACCTCCACGTCCGTCACCGGCGCGGTCATCAGCGTCTCGATGGTGCCCGTTGCAAACTCCTCCGCCAGCGCCCGCATGGTCAGGAGCGGCACGGCGAACACCAGGATGCCGGCCATGCTCTCGAACATCGCCCGCAGGCTCGCCTCCCGACCCGCGACAAGCGTCTGCGACAGGAAGAAGTGCCCGCTGGTCACCAGGAACAGTGCCGCCACAATGTACGCCACCGGTGACAGAAAAGTCGCCGCCAGTTCGCGCTGCGTCAGCGGTATTACGTTTCGCATCACAGGCTGACCTCCCGCGTCGAGCCCTCGTCCTCGCGGCCCAGCCCGGCCTGCCGCGCCGTGATCTCGACGAAGAACTCCTCCAGACTGCCGTGCTCGAGCCGGATCTCCCGCAGCGACCAGCCGCGCTGCGTGACCACCTTCACGATGTCTTCGCGCGGGTCACGCTCCTTGGTGGTCTCAATCAGCAGCCGATTCCAGCCGTTCACCGAGGCGCTCTCGACCTTCTTCACCCCGCCGATCGACTTCAACGCGCCCGTCACGTCGCCGCTCGGCCCCGAAACCTCGGCGATCAGACGCGATCCGCCGCGAATGCGCTCCTTCAGTTCCTCTGGCGAACCCGAGGCCACGATGCGTCCGTTCGAGACGATGATCGTTCGATGACAGGTCGCCTCGACCTCCGGCAAAATGTGGCTGCTGAGCAGGATCGTGTGCCGCTCACCGAGCTTCCGGATCAGGTTTCGCGTTTCCCGAATCTGCGTCGGATCGAGCCCAACCGTCGGCTCGTCAAGGATCAACACCTTCGGATCGTGAAGCAGGGCATCTGCCAGCCCGACGCGCTGCCGCATGCCCTTGCTGAGCTGGTGAATCGGCCGGTCGATGAACTCGCCCAGCCACGCCAGCTCCGTCACGCGCTTGATCGAGGCCAGACGCGCGTCGCGGCTGAGTCCGTGCAGACGGGCGCGGAAGTCGAGGTATTCGCGCACGCGCATGTGCACATAGAGCGGGACATTCTCGGGCAGGTAGCCGATGATCCGCCGCACGTCCAGCGACTGCGTGAATACGTCAAACCCGCCGACGCGAGCGGACCCGCTCGAGGCCGGCATGTAGCACGTCAGAATGCGGAGCGTGGTGGTCTTGCCCGCGCCGTTGGGACCCAGAAAGCCGACGATCTCGCCTTCGTGGATGTGGAACGAAATGCCGTCGATGGCCTTCCGCTGCCCATAGAACTTGGTCAGATTCTGAACCTGGATCATGCGGTCAACTCCGTTGCTGTCAGGTCCGGGTCGACTCCTCGATAGAGAACCCGAGCCGCCGCCGTCGGTTACGTCCGCATTCCGGCGGGCCCGAGGCCCTCATAGGCTGTTGGCTGGTCAGGCTGCCGCGCTCGCGAGCCGAGCCGCGAAAACGAGCGTCGAGTCGTAACAAACCCCTATCCGGCTGTCAAGACCCTTCGCCGGCGTGCTGGCCGGGCTTGCCGCCCGCTCCAGGATCGCGTCAGCGGCGATTCCTGTTAAAACATAACACCAGATGCGACAAAGAATTATGCAGTCGCTCGAACGAGGTTTGAGCTGGCGGCAATCGCGTCACTCGTCCCCGGCCCGAAATTGCGGATGCCGCCGCTGAAACTCGGCCAGCGCGCGCTCAGCGACTTCACGATCTGGGCAAACTCGCTCGAACCGCTCAAGCGCCTCGCGTGCGGCCGGCCACTCCCCCGCCTCGGCGCCAGCCTCCGCGAGGCACAGCCAGGCGGCCGGCTCATTCGACAGCAACTCCGCGCCTCGGGTTGCCCATGCGAACACTGCCTTCCTCTCGGCACCCGGCGCGCGATCGAGCAGAAAGCGGGCCAGCCGAACGTGCACGCGGCCGACGGACGTATCCGGCCCCCCGTCGGCCGTTGCCAGACCGCGGGCGAACTCGTCGCGCAGCGCCGGTTCGCCACGCGCCGCGAGGACCACCATGGCTCGCAGCCGTCCGACCGGGTCGCGCTGATCGGTCGCCAGCCCGAGCGTCAGCCGCATGCGGGCGATCTCCTGGAGGACCGGCAGCAGGTCCGCGGCGTCCTGCGGGGCTTCGGCGAAGCGGTACTGGCATAGCTCCGTCATCGCGCCGATCTGCGCCCCCAGCAATCGCGCGCCCACACGTTCGTACATGGCGGATGCGCGTTGACACAGCCGGATGGCCTGCTCGCGATCGCCCGTTTCGAAGTAGGCTCGCGCCATCAGCCGCAGCGTCTCCGGCGCGAGCCGATCGCTCCACCGTTCCGGCGGCCGGGCCTCGTCCGCATCGGCGACGGATCGCAGCTCGGCCAGCGCTTCGCGGAAATCACGCCGGGCGCGGATGGCCGCAAATGCGCGATCCCAGCGCTCGTCCACGGGCCCCTCGCGCATCGGACCGCGGGCAAGCCGAAGCACCTCGAGCGTGGAAACGACCGGGGCGTACTGAAGCAGACGACCGAGCGCATCGGGATCGAACGGCTCATCGCGGCACTGTTGCAGCAACGCGGCAGCAGCCACCTCGCGGTAGTAGCGCACCTCGCTCGCCTGCGCCAGACGTTCATGTGCTGACGCCAGCGCCATGGCGACATCGGCCCGCATCCGCGCCACCCAGAGAAACCGGGGCGCGGCTCGATCCAGACGCTCGATCAACCGAAGCGCCTCGCGACCTGCGATCAGGTCGCCCGCGTCCGGATCCCCGGTTCGCCGCAGCCCGTTCTGCGCCAGTTCCGATTGTGCCCGTGCGGCCGAAAGCTCGGCCAACAGCCGTCGAAACGGATCGAGTGCGTGTGCCGCGGCCCGCGTCGCCGCTGCCACCGCCTCAGCGGCGCGACCGGCCGCCAGGCTTGCGTCCGCTCGATGGCGCGCCAGCGCAGCCCGCCAGTCCTGAGCCCCAAGCCACGCCAGTGCGACCGCAACCAGCGGCGCTCCCAAGGCGATCCAATCGCGACGGCCGGCGAACCGGTCGACCGCCGAAGTTTCGCACGCCGTCGGTGCCCGCCGCGGTCGGATCACGGCCCACAGACACCCCCAGACAGTCAGAAGAATCGGCGGTAGACCAGGATTTCGAACAGCCACACTGAAGGCCAGGTCCGCGGCCAGGCCCGCCAGCGCCGCCGCCAGCGCAATCGACCACCCGCGCATCGTCACGCGGCGAGGATCGTCCGCGGCCTTCATCGCGCGTCGCAAGGTGATGACCAGCGCGGCCACGAACACGGCCGCTCCAACCAAGCCGATGTCGACCGCCAGTTCGAGGTACTCGTTGTGGGCGTGATCCGGCCAGACTCCGTGGATCACCCCGGGGACCGCGCGATCGATGGCGGTAATGGCTGGTTCATCGAACTGGCGATCTCGCGCCAGCCCGCCGGCCAGCATGGCGTAGCCACCCTCGCCGTGCCCCATGATGGGCTTCGCGCGGATCAGTCGCAGCGCCAGCGGCCACTCATGCTCGACGCGACTGCGAATAGAGGCAGCCCGCTCGCCCAGGAGCTGATCGATGCCGCGAGCTCGCGCCAGCCACGCGAACCAGGCCACCGCCACCCCGAGCAATACCAGAATCGCCAGTCGGGGGCGCCGGCCAAGGCGCAGGAACAGCGCCGTCACGGCGGCGACCGCCAATCCGGCCAGCGCCGAGCGCGTTCCCGTCATGACCAGCGCACACACGATCACGCCGGTCGCGAGCAGCGCCAGCGGGCGCCACGCCAGCCATTCTCGGCGTCCACCCCGCCCGCCGAAGGTTGCGAAGGCGGCGGCAATCACCGCGCCCGGCAGCAGGCACGCGCCCATCCACCCCTCGTTTCCGAACGGGTACGACAGCCGGCCGCTCGGATCAATGGCTCGTACGGCTTGATACCAGATGCCGAGGGCCGCGACGCCCGCCACCGCGACCACCAGGGTGCCGGCAAGGCGCGCCGCATCCCGCGGGGTCAGCATGGTCGCGAGCGGCACGAACCACGCGAATTGCCACGCCCGAATGACAAACCCGCCCCACGCCACGCGCGGGGCGTGCGAGAACGCCGTGCTCAACGCGGACAGGGCCAGCAACAACGTCCACCACGCCACGGGCGTTCGCGCCAAGGCGTCCAGGTCAATCTCAGTCCAGCCGCTCAGCGCCCTGCGACGACGACCCGCCACGGCAAACAGCCCGGCCGCCAGCAGCAAGGTCCCCGATCCGAGCGAGAACACCAGCGTTCGTATTTCGACCCCCTGCGGCGTTGGAAACGCCGCGTACAGCCCGAGCAGTTCGACCACCGGGCGCAACAACGATCCCTCCGGCCACGGCCGATCACTGAATCGCGGCGGTGATGTGAGGAACACATTGGCGATGATGGATAGCGCTGCGATGACGGACAGTGCGGCCGAACGGCGATGCTCGTTGGCATCGTATCCGTCCAGTGCCGCGGCCATCGTGGAACCAGACGAATCAGTCACGCACGGGTCATCCTGCGGGGAGTGGGTTCCAGCGTTCTCGGCCGACGGAGCCAACGGCCTTATGATACACGCCCGCTCTGCTCCGCGGTGGGCAGCCCTGAGGCGGGCGGATATGTTGCAGGCATGATTCGAATTCTCGTCGCAGACAAGCTGGCGGATGACGGTTTGGCCCGATTGCGAAGCGCCGCCGGCGTCTCCGTTGACGTCCGCACCGGGCTCTCGCCGGGTGAACTCGCCGAACTGGTCGCGGATTACGACGGCATGTTGATACGCTCCGGGGTTAAGGTCACTGCGGAGGTGCTGGCGAAGCCCGGCCGGCTGCGCGTCGTGGCCCGCGCCGGCGTCGGTGTCGATAACGTCGATCTGGCAGCGGCCACGCGGGCCGGCGTGCTGGTCATCAACACGCCCGACGCCAACACGCTATCGACGGCCGAGCAGACGTTCGCGCTGATGCTGGCGCTGGCACGGCACACGCCCGCGGCCTGCGCTGACCTGAAGTCCGGCCGCTGGAACCGGGCACAATTTGAAGGCACGCAGCTCGCCGGAAAGACCCTCGGCATCCTCGGTCTGGGCCGGGTCGGCCGAGCCGTCGCCACCCGAGCGCTGGCGTTCGAGATGAACGTGCTGGCACACGATCCTTTCGTCTCCGACGCCACCGCGATGGGCGGCCGTATCCGACTGCTGCCAACCGTCGAGGAACTGATCGCCGCGGCCGATTTCCTCACGATTCACGCGGTCATGTCCGACGCGACCCGCGGCCTGATCGGCGCAGCGCAACTCGCCGCCGCCCGGCCGGGCCTGCGAATCATCAACTGCGCCCGCGGTGGCATTGTGGACGAACGCGCCCTGGCCGACGCCATCCGCGCCGGTCGCGTCGCCGGCGCAGCACTCGACGTCTTTGAGCAGGAGCCGCCGCCGGCCGATTCGCCTCTCCTGGGGCTGCCCCAGGTGGTGTGCACGCCGCATCTGGGGGCTTCCACCATCGAGGCGCAGCAGGCGGTGTCGATCGAGGCTGTCGATGCGCTGCTCGATTTCCTCCTGCGCGGGCAGGTGCGCGGGGCGTGCAACCTGGTCGGACTGCCGTCGCGCATGTCCGAGCGCGACCTGGCGGCAGCCGATCTTGTCTCGCGCCTCGGCGCCGTGCTGTCGGCCTTCTGCGACCGCGGCGTATCCAACGTCACGCTGACGACCTATGGAACAGCGCTTGAAACGGTCGCTCCCGCGTTGCAGCGCTTCGCGCTGGCTTCCCTGCTCGGCCCGTTCGTGAGTGACCGCCTCAACGTCGTCAACGTCGACAGCGTTGTCCGGCAGCGCGGCATCTCGATCCAGCACCTGTCGGAGCCTGAGTCGCGGGGCACGACCGATCGTGTCCGGCTGGCGGTCGACGGCGGTGGTGTGCGCCACCAGATCGAGGGCGGGCTCGACGGCGACGGCCTCCCACGCCTCCTTGCGATCGATGGCTACCCCATGAACATCGTACCTGAGGGCACGCTGCTGCTGATCTTCAACGACGATCGTCCTGGGGTGATCGGGCTGGTGGGCACAACGCTCGGCAATCTCGAGATCAACATCGCCGACATGGCGTTGTCGCGGCACGCGAATCGCGCCTTGATGGTGCTCAAGCTCGACGCTCCTCCGCCGGACCAGGCACTGGCGGCGCTGTCCGGGTCGGATTCGATCCTGTCGGTCCGGCTCGTCAACCTCACCGGAGTGACGCCGTGACTGGCGCGTCCGGGACGGCGCGGGCGGGGTTGGTCCGAGCGCGTTGGGTATAATCCCCGTGGGCGTCGCCCCCAACACGGAGGACTTGTCATGCCGAAAGTCGCTGTTTGTCTGTCCGGCTGCGGATTCCTCGACGGAGCCGAAATCCACGAGGCCGTCCTGACGCTGCTCGCGCTCGACCAGGCCGGGGCGGCTTATGTCTGCTGCGCACCGAATACTCAGCAGGCGGACGTGGTCGACCATGCCCGCGGCAAGCCTGCCGCAGAGACCCGAAACGTGCTGACTGAATCGGCCCGCATTGCCCGGGGCGAGATCCGCAACGTCGCCGACGTGAGGGCCGAAGAGATCGATGCGCTGATCTTCCCGGGCGGCTATGGCGCGGCCAAGAACCTGTGTGATTTCGCCGCCCGAGGCGCAGACTGCACCGTCAACCCCGACGTCGAACGCCTCGCGGCCGCGATGCTCCGCGCGCGCAAGCCGATCGGCGCGATCTGCATCGCGCCCGCCCTGCTCGCTCGCATCGTCGGCAAACTCGATCTGCATCCGAAGCTGACGATCGGCACCGACAAGGGCACGGCCGATGCGATCAACAGGATGGGCGCCACCCACTGCGACTGCGGGGTGCGCGACATGGTGGTCGACGAGGCCCACAAGATCGTCTCGACGCCGGCCTACATGCTTGGCAAGGGCCCGGCCGAGGTGTTTGAGGGCATTCGCAAGCTGGTGGCCGAAGTGCTGCGTCTCTGCGGTACGCCCGTCGCGGCCCAGTATCACATCTGAAAGGAACGCGCCTTGAGGGACCTTGCCCCGTTGATTGAGCGCGCCCTGCCCGACGTAGTGGCACTGCGACATGAACTGCACGCCCATCCCGAGCTCGCGTACCAGGAGGTCGAGACCGCACGACGCGTGGCCGAGCGACTCCAGCGTATCCCCGGGTTGACGATCCGAACCGGACTGGCCGGCGGGACCGGCATCGTCGCCACGCTCAGCGCCGGTCGTGGCGGCAAGTGCGTCGCGCTGCGAGCTGAACTCGACGCTCTGCCCATCCAGGAGGAAACCGGAAAGCCGTACGCTTCGAAGACCGCCGGTCGCATGCACGCATGCGGGCATGACGGGCACACGGCGTGCCTGGTCGGGGCCGCCGCCGTGCTCGCGGAGGTGGCCGACGAACTGCCCGGCTGCGTCAAGTTCATCTTCCAACCAGCCGAGGAGAGCGGCGGTGGCGGCGAACGCATGTGTGCAGAGGGCGCGCTGCATGACCCGCGCGTTGACGCCGCGTTCGCGCTGCACGGCTGGCCCTCCCTGCCGATCGGCACGGTCGGCATCCGCCGGGGCGCGGTGCTGGCATCGACCAACCCATGGACGATGACCGTTCACGGGAAGGGCGCCCACGCCGCCTATCCGCACAAGGGCATCGATCCGATCGTGGTCGCCAGCCACATCGTCACCGCGTGGCAGACGGTGGTCTCGCGTGGAACCGCGCCGACCGATTCCTGCGTGGTGACGGTCGGGAAGTTCCACGCCGGCACCGCCGAGAACATCATCCCGACAACCGCTGTCCTCGGCGGCACCATTCGCACCCTCAACCCGGAGACGCGGCAGCGGGCCGTCGCCGAGGTGCGCCGCATCGCCGAGCGCACGGCTGAGGCGTTCGGCGCCCGCGCCGAGATCGAGATTCGCGACGGCTACCCGGTCATGGTCAACGATGACCGGGCGGCGGAATTCGTCGAACGCGTCGCTCGTGATGTGCTGGGTGCGGATCGCGTCGAGAAGAACGAACCGCCGAGCCTCGGCGGCGAGGACTTCGCATACTACGCTCAGCGCGTGCCGGCCGCGTTCTGGCGGCTGGGCGTGCGCGATCCCGGCCTGACGGAGATGCCCGCGCTGCACCATCCGCGGTATGATTTCGCTGACGCGGCCGTTCCGATCGCGATGCGAATGCACTGCGAGATCGCCCGCCGCTTCCTGAATGAGGGTTGATCGCCGTTTTCGACTGAACGCGGCGGCAACCGGCGAACGGCAGAAGGAGTCCGAGCATGCCGGTCCGAAATCCGGAGTGGGAAGTCTCCGTCAGCGATGTCAAGCGCATGCTCGACGAAAAGGCTCCGTTCGTCCTGATCGACGTGCGCGAGCCCGACGAGCATCGCCTGTGCCGCATCGACGGCGCGCAGCTCATACCGCTCGGCGAACTGGCGGCGCGGGCGGACGAAATCCGGCGAATCGCCGCAGGGCGACTGATCATCACGCACTGCCACCACGGCGGCCGCAGCCTCAGTGCTGCCGCCGCACTGCGCGAGGCAGGTGTCGCCGGCGTCAAGAGCATGGCCGGCGGCATCGACGAGTGGTCGTGCGTCGTCGATCCGCGCGTGCCGCGATACTGACGCCCATTCCTTGAACACACTGGTCTGGCACTGATCGAACCTGTCCTCGCGGACCCAAACTCGAAGGAGACGCACATGCGATCGCACCCGTTCATCATCGCGCTACTCGCCCTCGGTGCTCCACCAGCGCTGGCGCAACCGTGCCTCGGGCTGCGCGTCGTCGGGAACAAGCTCGTGGTCTCGCCAAGCAGCGCGGTCTCCCGCGGCCAGCCGGCGGTCGCCTACAGCGCGACCAGCGACCTCTACGTTATCGTGTGGCGGGAGGTCAACGGCATGACCGGCAACGACGTCTGGTGGCGCAGCCTTGGAGCGGATGGCACGCCAGGGGCCGCACCTGAGACCGTGGTGGTTCGTCCCGAGTCACAGGCTCAGCCCGCCATCGCGTGGAACAGCACCGACAACCAGTTCCTGATCATCTGGGAGTCGCAGGAGCTGGGTCAACGATGCTGGGGACGCACGCTGACGCCGCCGGCGACGCTTGGCGCGAGCGACTTCGAAATCCTCACCGGTACGAACGAAGTGCGCGTCGCGCATGGCGTCACCGGCAACCGCTACCTCGTCACGGCTCGCAGCGGTGGTTGTGATGGTCAGCGGGTTAATCCGAATTCGACGCTGGAGGGCGGGAAAATCGATATCAGCACGGCCGGCGCAGTCGCGCCCAACGGAGATCTGGTCTACGACACGATTAACAATCGCTTCTTCGCCATCTGGCGCGATCAGGGCGACATGGCGCGTAACGTCCAGGGCCGCATCATGAACCCGGACGCCAGCTTCCTGAACGCCCAGTTCGTGATCATGGACGTATTCCCGAACAACATGAGCGTGGCGTTCAATCCCAATGCTCAGGAGTTCCTTGTCGTGTGTGACCGTCTGAGCGCGGACGGTCTGCGGGCCCGCCGTGTCTCGGCAACCGGCGTGCCGGTGGGTGACGTCATCAACATCACCGACGAGGCGGCCAACAACCCGGCCGTCGCCTATCACCCCGGCAAGGGCGCCTATGTGGTCGCCGCGCAGCGGGGTCGGGAAATCGTCGCGTACGTCGTAGAGGCCAGCGGAGCCATGGCCCGAGACAAAGTGGTGATCAGCAACGCGGGCGACGATGCGCCCGCCATCACCTACAACCCGGACACCATGGAGTGCCTGGTCGTCTGGACAGATCGCCCCGGTGGCGGCAACAGTCCCTCCATCATCACCGCGCGGCGCCTGGACTTCGGCGGCGGCGCGAACGCGTGCAGCCTGTGCGGCATCGGCCTGTGCGGGTTCGGCATCTTCCCGCTCATGCCGGTCATGTTATTGGGCTGGGCCTCGATGAAACGCTGGTATCCCCGGCCACGTTGACCGAAATGGCCCGGGCTCGCGGAGACTCATCCCTGAGCGACCAGTTCGACAGTCGAGCCGATTTCGGGCATCTCGACTCCGCGGAAGCCCGCCGCGCGAAGTAGCGGCGCCAGCGAGTGCATCTCCTCCGGCTCGCCGTGCACAAGGAATGCCTTGCGGCAGGCACGCGCCGTCCGGCGGGTCAGCGTCAGCAGCTCGTCCTGATGGGCGTGCGCGCTGAAACCATCCAGCTTCTCGACCCGAGCCTTCAGCCGGTATTGCTTGCGGAAGATCGTCACCGTCGGCTGCCGCTCGACGATTCGCCGCCCCAGTGTATCGGCCGCCTGGTATCCGACGATCAATACGGTGTTGGCCGGGTTCTCGATGTTGTTCTTCAGGTGGTGCAGGATGCGGCCCGTCTCGCACATGCCGCTCGCCGAAATAATCACGCACGGCTCGCGTCGCCCGTGCAGCGCTTTGCTCTGCTCGACACTGTGAATGTACGTGCAGCAGTCCGAGCCCAGGAAATCGCCGGTCTCCAGGGAAAACTCGCGCGCGTCGCGATCGTAGCAGTCCGGGTGCATGCGAAACACCTCGGTCGCGTTCACCGCCAGCGGGCTGTCGATGTAGACGGGGATGCGAGGCAGGCGCCCCTCGTGCATGAGCCTCGACAGCATATAAACCACCGTCTGCGTCCGCCCGACCGAGAACGCCGGCACGACGACCTTGCCGCCCCGCGAGACGGTCTCGCTGATGACCGCTTCGAGCTCCCCTCCCACATCCGTCACCGGCTTGCCCGGCCGGCCGCCGTAGGTGCTCTCGCAGATCAAGTAATCGGCCTCCGGCAGCGGCGCCGGATCGCGCAGGATGGGCTGCCCGAATCGCCCCAGATCGCCGGAGAACACCAGCCGAATCGGCGGACGATCACGCTCCATGAGCGTCAGCTCAACGCTGGCCGAACCGAGCATGTGGCCGGCCTCGGCGAAACAGGCCTGAACGCCCCGCATGGCCCAGAACGGCTTCCCGTAGGGGATCGAGTGAAAGAGCCGAACGGCGTTGATCGCGTCGTCCTGGCCATACAACGGCTCGATCGGCGGCTCGTCCTCGTTGGCGCGCTTGCGATTGAGGTACTCCGCATCTTCCTCCTGAATGTGGGCGGAGTCGGCCAGCATGATCGCCGCGAGATCACGCGTCGCGGGCGTCGCGAAAATCGGGCCCGAGAAACCCTGCTTGACCAGAAGCGGCAGCCGGCCGCTGTGATCGATGTGGGCATGCGACAGGATGACGGCATGGATCTCAGCCGGGTCGATCGGGAACGACACGTTGCGCGCCAAGGTGGCCGCCCGACGCCCCTGAAACAGGCCGCAATCGAGCGCCAGCACACGCCCGTCCACCGCCACCAGGTGCATCGAGCCGGTCACCTCGCGGGCCGCGCCCAGAAACGTCAACTTGGCCAAGTGTCACTCCATCAGCGGCTCGGCGCCGCTCCGTTTGAGCGTCGCCCCGAGCTCGCCAGCTCGACCAGTCGGTCATAATGCGGCGGCCGACGTTCTGACGCCAACGACTCCATATCCATCACCAGTTCGCCGGCCAGCTCCGCCAGCACCGTCTGGGCGGCCTCCGCCGACCACATCTGGGGCGGCAGACTCGACAGCGCCCGCAACTCGATGTGCCGCAGACGGCCGGCCGCCAGGTGCAGCTTCGCCGACAGTCGCCACAGCGGCCGGAAGCGGTCGGGCAGTTCGAGCGGGATGGCCACATCCCCGACGAACTCGCCGGTCGGATCCGGGTGACGGAGGTACTCATGCTCCATGCCCAGCATGGCGACGCGCTCGGCCTCGCACACGCGCTCGTACGCCTGCTGCCAGTTTCCGGGGTCAGCGCGAAACACCGCCGCGGCGCTGCGAAGCCACGCATCGGCCTCCGCGTCGCTCGCCCGACGCAACGGGTGGCGACGCCGATGAAGAAGACCGTAGGCGTCCGCCGCCATGCAGGCGGCGTCGGCGGCCGGCGCCAGTTCTCCGATCGACGCCAGCCGGGCCGATTCCAGCCGCATCGCCTCGGGTGCGAGGGAATCGGACCATTCCTCCGGCCGATCGCGCAACAGGTCGGAGCGCGCGCCGGTCACGCGGGTTTGCCAGGCCGGCAGCGCACCGGGCTCGCTGAGCCAGGGCAGCGCCGTGCGTTCCATGAATTCATCGAGCATCGAGGAGCGCAGCGCCTGGCAAACGAGACGCGCGCGAGCGACCGGATCGGTCTCGAATCGCTGCGCGAACAGCATGGCTGCTGGCGCTTCGTAGGGATGAATGTGGCCCAGCACGAATTCGAGCGTCCGACGGGCCTCCTCCGGCCGGCCGGCCGTCAACAGCGCCTCGGCCAGCCGCGAACCCGCGGTCGGGTAATAGCCGCAGCGTTCGAAGAGCACCTGCCAGACGTCCACAGCTATGGCGGCCGCCCGCACTGATCCCGCATCATTTGGAGCGCTCGCCATACGGACGCGCGCTTCGTTCGACGCGGCCACGCCCAGGTCGAACTTCGCCGCCAGACAGGACGCGGCGCCAAGCCGGCTCGTCCCGAATCGCAGCCACTCCAGGGCGCGGGGATCGTGGGTCTGATTGGCCGCGCGGCCGCGCGCGTGTGCCGTGCAGGCGAACACATCGTTCGCGGCGATCAGCGATGCGGTCGCAGCCAATCCGGCGGTCGCGAGCCGAACAACCCCGGGCCGCGGCCACCAGCGCGGAAGCGCCGGCACGCCTCCCTCCTCGTCACGAGACGCTGCCCGAGCGACGCCGATCAACGTCCAGTACCACGCCGGCATGACAGCGTAGCGCAGGTTCACGCTGGCGCTCTCGGCGATGACGATGACTGCGATTCCGGCCGCCGACGCCGCAGCCACCGCTGCATCCGTCCGGCTCGGCGCACCGCCGCGTGATATTGCCCGAGCGGCTCCCAGGATCGCGATCAGCGGTATCGCCGCATAGGCCAGCCCGCCGGGCACACCGAGTTCGAAGGCCGCCTGGAGCCACTCGTTGTGAGCGGAGCGCTCGACCGTGCCGTGCAAGGCGTGGGGAGACTCGGCCCGGGCCAACGCGAGGTCGTTGCCACCCTCCACCACGAACATGTCGGGGCCCCAACCCAGAAAGGCGAAACTCGGCCATCGGGTCGTGATGCAACGCCAGTATGCCAGCCGCACGTCGAAGGAGGCGGCAGCATCCGTTTGCGAACTCCCGAGCTGTTGAAGCAGCCAGAAGCTCCCGCCGCCGCCAACGATCAGCAGGAACGCGACGCTCAACGCGACGGTCGATCGTGGACCAGCCCGCGGCAGCAGCGCGAGAAACGCCCCCAACACGACGCCAAGCGCGCAGCCGGCGAATGCGCCCCGACGGCCGGCGGCGATCATGAGGCCCGCGCCGGCGCACGCCACGGCGGCGGCCCATGCCATCAGGACCCAGCGCCGCCACCCGCCACCGCGAGCGACGGCGCTGTGCAGCGTGAACGCGATCGCCGACGCCGCCCAAGTCGCCCCCAACGCACCGCACAGCGTAACCGGGCCGATGGGCCAGCGCACAAACTTCAAGCCCAGCACCTCGCGGTGCCACAGGGTGGCCGCTGCCGCCGCGACCGCGATCAGCGACGCAACCAACAGGATGGAGCCGCGGCGCCGGGGCGTCAGCCGGCGCGAAAGCAGTACGGCCCAGGCGCCACCGCAGGCCGTCTGGAACACCCAGCCGCGCGACAGTTCCCACGATCCCCGGGCCAGCGCTGACGCGACCCCCGCCACGATCACGACAAGCAGCAACAGCTCGAGCCACCAATCGGCGATCCATTCGAGGCGGTTTGCGAACTGCGCTGGCGACGCAAGGGCAGGACGCGGCTGCGAACGGCGTGCCGCCAATGAGGCCAGCGCGACGGCAAGCGTCAGGGGTAACGCGTAAGACCGGATGTCCGAGCCACTCGTCAGCACGAGCGGAATCGTGATCAACTTGGCGACGTACGAGAGCGGCGGCCGCCCCTCCGCGTCGATCGGGCTTGACTGCGCCGTTCGGCACAGTGCAAGCGAGGCCGCCGCCAAGAGGACGCCGGCCAGCACAGGCCAGATCAACACCCGCTCCGGCGGCACCACAGCGGGCGCCACCAGGCGCCGCCGCTCGCCCGATTCAGCGATAGGCACGGCCCTACCGACCCGCCGCATCTGCTCGCCATTGCCGTCCGCCGCGCTCGGCTGAGCGGAGGACAAAAAAAGAAAGGCGGGAACCATTGTTCCCGCCCGATGGCTGCCTGTGTGACTCGCTCACCGAGTTGATCCGGCTACTGGAAGACCGCGGTGTTCCTCGGCTTCTTCTTCGGCGCCGGCTGTTCGGCCTCGGCTTCCTGCTCCTCTTCCTTCGACGTTTCCGTCACTGCCTCACCGGCGTCGGCCTTCTGCTCGTCGCCGATGTCGATCGCGCTCTGCTCACCGGTACCGCCGCTCTGCTGCGCGGGCTGCTCGGCCCGCTGCCTCGCGATCTGGGCCTCGAGCTGCTGATCAAGATTGGGCTCGCGCCGCAGGAAGAACACTCCTCCGGCAGCCACCAGCACGACGGCAGCGGCGATCAGCATCAGGCGATTTCGCTGCGCCGTGTCACCACCTACGGAACCTGCCTGTTTCGGCATGGCACTCTCCTTGGCGGGGCATGGGCGATGCCCTCACCCGCCGAATGAAACCATGCGCCGCATTGTACGGCAGTCGCAGGCCGGTGCAACGCGCTGACTAGTCGCTCTCGTAGCCGGCCGGCTCGCGGCCGTACTCGGTCACCCAGTCACGCAGCGTGTTGCCGCAGTCGTTGTACGGGAAATTGTCGTACCGCCAGCTCGTGCCGTTGCCGCGATACATCGTCGAGCGGGCGCAGTACACGTTCGGGTCGAACGCCGTCAGCACATCGACCGCGCCGCCCTGCGACTGCAGGACCACTTTGCGGGCCGAGCCGTCGCAGAACGAGACGCTGAACTCGTTCAGCTTGCCGTGCCAGCCGGGAATGTCGAGCTGGACGCCGCCGAACGCACCGTCCGACTCCACCGCCTCGCGCGTCGCCAGGAACTGCTGAGCAAATCGCGTCTCGTAGAAAAGCAGCAATTCGGAAGCGGCTTTCATCTTGCTCGTGGGCAGCAGGAAGGAGCCGAACCGCTTGGATACAGCCACGCCGTTCTCGGTCGCGCCATAGTGGATGAAGTCGCCCTGGTAGCTCGTGCCCATGGCCTTGTACATCGACTCGTAAATCACCTCGCCCTCGGCAATGCTGCACGGGGCCGGATCGAAATATCGCGGAACGTAGTTCGGATCGATGTTCGCGGCACCCTGATCAGCCGGACACTGATACTCGGGATAGGTCGAGCTTGGGGCAATGTTCGCTCCGCCCGATGCGGCGATGTTGTACGGCCGCGTCATGACACCGAGATTGAGCGGACTGGCCGGCCAGCGGGATGACGCCTCGCCGCAGAAGCCGTCGCTCCCACCGAAGTCCCAACCTCCAAGCCCGCGCCATGCCTCCTTGCCGGAGGTTGACTGAGCGTGAATCACGCCCTTCGCGCTCGACAAGCCGTTGTTCTGGGCGGACTGCCCGATCGTCTTCAGGTTGGCGACGCACTTCAGACGGATGCCTTCCTGCCGGGCCGCCGTCAGCGACGGCAGCAGGATGGAGATCAGCAGCGCGATGATCGAAATCACGACGAGGAGCTCGATCAGCGTAAACCCGCGACGTCCGTTTCGTTCAGTCATTTCGTGACACTCCTTCGGCGCTGACAGAGCGCATCCCGTTGGGATGCATCAGGTTTGAGCCGCTCGTTGTCAGCCAATCGACGCCACGGCACTTTCCGCGTGCGGCGAGTGCGGAAGCGCCGGAATATCCCCAAAAAAACCCTGCTCGCAATTACATCTTAACTGAAAGCGAACCGCCGGACCACCAAAATCCGGCCGATTTTTTCGGTGCGTGGCATTCCCGGTCTCAACGCTCAATCCCTTGTCGCAGCAATAGTTACGGATTGCCGACCGATCTTTCTCTGACGACCGCACCGGGCACGGCGTCGTACCGCCATCCCGGGCCTCGCGCCATACCGGCGCGGTAGGGATACTGGAACGGGTCGAACTCGGTCAGGTAGTCCACCATGTCCCCGCGACCGTACAGCCTGATCTTCTGCGCGTGGCCGTCGGTCATGACGGCGTTGAACTCGCACATTTTTCCGTGCCAACCGGGGATATCGAACCCTGGCGCCCCCTCGCGCATCTCCTGGGTCGAGAGCATGGCCTGAGCGAAGCGCCCTTCGTAGAACAGCAGCGTCTCCGACGAGTTGGCGATCATGTTGGCCGGCCGCATGAACGAGCCGATGCGCAGCGCGATGGTCTGGTTGAACTCGCGTCCGCGGAACCACAAAAAATCGCCCTGATAGCTGGTTCCGACGGCGCCCCACAATGGCCCCCCCCAGGCGTGCTCGTTGTCCGCGATGCTGCACGGCGACGTATCGACGTAGCTCGGCATGTAGGTCGGCACCGTGGCGATGCCGATATCGCCGGGGCAGCGGTATTCCTTGTATTCCGCCAGCGGCGAGATCGCGGGGCCGCTGATCGCGATGTTAAAGGGGCGCCGGATGCTGCCGAGCGTGCCATCCGGCCCGAGCACCGGCCAGTCGCTGCGCATCTCGCCGCAGCGGCCGTCCCCACCGCCCCAGTCCCAGGCGCCCAGGCCGATCCAGTTGATCTCGCCGGCCTTCGACTGCGGATGCACGATGCCGCGCGGATCGGAGACGCCGTTGTTCTGGCCGTGTCCGCCGATGGCCTTGAGGTTCCCCACACACTTGAGGCGAATGCCCTCCTGCCGCGCGGCTTGCAGCGATGGAAGCAGGATCGAAACCAGCAGCGCGATGATGCTGATCACGAGCAGCAGCTCGATCAGCGTGAACGCACGCGTACCAACGGTTCCGGTTCGGCTCATCGGCGATCCGCCATCGACGAACATCCAGCTCGCGATGAAATGATACGCGATCGAGGTGCGGCGGAACAACGACGCGCCCCGGTTCGCGTGCGAACCGGGGCGCGGAAGCGACTCGACCCATCAGAAGGAGGATCCGCTCAGCGGCCCTTGGCGTTCGGACCGTAATTGGTATTGAGCGGCACCGATCCGAACCCGATGCCGAAATTGCCCTCATTGCGGTTGATGATCGCACGGTTGATCTGGTTCTGCGTGATGCGATCGCGAATCACCCGGCCCAGCGAGTACTGCGTCGTGCGGTCGGCCAGTGACTGGTTGTTGTCGAACAGGCTGTTGAACAAGGTATTCCCTTGGAACGTCGCGGGACCTCGCACCTGGCCGAGGATCGTGTTCTGGTCACCGCCACCCCCAAGCAGAATGCCAAAGCCGGTGTTGTTCTGAATGATGAAGCCCAGGTCGCTACCCTTGAGTCCGTACAAGTCCTGCACGTTGACCGGCAGACTGAACCGCATCGTCTCGATCCAGCGGGACATCATGTGGTTGATGGTCTGGCCGGGGAACACCACCCGCCGCTGATTGCTGTTGTTCTGAATGGCCTCGATCAGACCGCGTTCCGACAGCGACATCTGCCAGCGACCGGTGCCGCGCTCGACCCAGAAGCGGAACCCCCAGGTGCCGCGCTTCGACAGCGTGGCGTTTGGCGATCGGATCTCCAGGTCGCTGCGAGCGTCGCTCTCAACCACTCCCGCACGGATTGCGCCGTACGCCAACCCCAGGCGCGTCACGGCCGCGTTGTCCTTGCGACCGACCTCGTCAATGCTGACCAGCGCCCCGCTTTCGATCTGAAAAATCGTCGGCGGCTCGGCCGGAACCATGACCAACTGCACCGCGTTGCGGATCGGAACGTGAATGGCAACGCCTCCGCTCAGCCGGTCGCCGGGCTTCAACGGCGTCCACGCCGACGAGTCGGTCACCTTCGCGCCGACCTTCGCCCAGCGCGCCCCGCTGCCCTGGACCTTGTACACTTCGTACACCGGGGACGTCAGTTGAGCCGACGCCGCCCCCGCCAGACCGAGTGCGACCGACGCGAACGCGCCCAACCGAATCGGCTTGCTTCCCTTGAACATCGCAGAGCCCTTTCTCGGAGTGCGGACGGACTCACCCGGCGGTCAGCGCGTGCGCATTCCGACGTTCACCCTTTTTCTCAGCATGACGCGTGCCAGAGGGTCGCTCGTCCAAGCCCTATTATTGCGGTCCGAAACGAATATTTCCGAGCGATTCGTCCGTCGATGGGCAATATCACCCAGAAGGGATCGCCCAACCTGGCGCACATGCCCGGGACGAAAGCCGCGATCACGGACCGGCCTGCGCCGGTTCAGACGGCGCGGTGGTCGGCGACGCGATCCACTCCGCCGGCGCCCCTGGCGGCGGTTCCGGCGGCAGCTCGAGCGGTTCGACCTCGTACAGGCGGTGCTTCTGCATCCACGCGTCGGCTTTGGACAGGGCACTGACCAGCTCGCCGCCGCGCACCACGGCGAAGTCAGCCGCCTCGGCCATGATGTCCTCGTAGATCATCTCGCGCAGCGCGTAGCGTCGCTCGCCAAGACCGACCGACCCGAACAGGTTGAGGTTGATCCCGCCGCGGATACGGCAGATCTGCCGGATCATGTAAGCCAGTGTGCCCTTGTCGAGCATGTGGTCCGGCTCGAGCTTCCAAACGGGCCGGGCAATGCCGCGCTCTTCCAGCTTGGCGCGGCGCTCCTCGAATGTCGTGCATGTATCTTCGCCGTCGGCCAGGATCAGCATGGCCCGGAATCCCTCGGCCACCGTCACGACCGGCGCGTCCGCCAGATAGGCCTGGAATTCAACGTCGGGCAGCGTGCTCGGATCGACGTCTGGCTGCCAGGCGCGCGGCGCGCCGCAACCGGCCGCCGCCGACAGCGCGATTAGAAACAAGACCCGTGAACATCGGCTCAGAACGACCATGTCAATCCCGTCAGCAAGAACGGCCGCACGTCGCTCTCCCGGAACGCCTCACCGGGGAAGAAGGTACCGAACCGCACCGTCAGCGCCAGGTCGCTGGTGATGCGGTAGTTCATGTAGTAGTCGGTCTCCCAGCCCAGGTACCCGCTGGCGTCCACCGCGAGTGGATCGCTGATGGCCGCGGCCGAGCGGTGCTTGGCGAAGATGAACACGTTCGCGCCCAGCTCGAGGTTGCGGAGGAAATGCACATCCGGCGCGGGAAGGAACGATCCGCCGATGCGCCAGATGTGGATGTTGCTCAGCCGCGGCGCCAGCGACAAGCCGGTATCGCGGAAGCCGAAGCCCACGAAGCTCTTGTCGACAAAGTCGCGGGTGTTGCCGCCGCGGGCGTCGGTCGGGCTTCCGAGCCGGTCCTGGTCGCCGCTGGCGAACATGTACTCGGCCGAGACGCGCGGTTGCATCGGGTGCGAAAAGAGGTACGACAACTCCTGGTCGAACGCCCACGCCTTGATGTCGTTGGTGTAGAGGAACCGCCGGTCGCCGTAGCTCGTACCGCGCTCGATGACCCACTCGGTGTTGTAGCGAAGGTTGCGAACCAGCTCGCCGGTCGAGCCCCAGCCGTAATACTGCGAGTCGTACCGATAGTTCTGGAGCAGGTCGACCGGGTTCTCGTTCGTGCGATCATCCTGGAAGATCGCGTACACGAAGGGCTCGTGGCTGGGATTGCCCTTGTAGCGCTCCTCGATCATCCAGAAAACGCGGTCGGTCTCGGTGCGCACCGGCAGGCTCCGGTCGATGTTCGGCGTGCTGCCCGGCGTGCGGCCCACGAGGAACGTCGTCTGAAATCCGGCCAGCTCGCTTTGCACCTGCACGTGGTCGAGCGGCAACGAGAGCACGTAACCACTGCCGGCGTTGACGAGGTCGCGCCCGATCTTCGTCTTGAGCCCGAACGGCAACGTCGCGTTCCCGTACCGCTGCAAGGCCTGCGTCACGTCCAGCTGGTACCAGCCGCGCTCGAGGTTCGGTCCGATCGTATCGTTGTCGTTCGCGTCGTAGGACGTTCCGTCTTTCCAGTTGATGAAACCCAGACGCATGCGGGCGTAGCCTTCGTGGGTGCCCGTGTCGGCCGAGAACGCCGCCCACAGCCGCATGTCGTAGCTCCACTGCACTCGGTTGCGGATGCCGTCGTCGAAGGTGAAGTTGTACCAGTCGAACCATCCGCCCCAGTCCACCGCCAGCCGCTGCGTCATGGGCAGCGTTCGCTCCAGCGCCAGCCGCGACTCCTGGTCGCGCTGACGCTCAAGCTGAAGAAACGCGCTGCTCGATGGGCTGGTGACCAGACTGAGCTGAGCGACCGCCGGCGGCGGCGCGGCCAGCCCGCCGACGATCAGCGCCAGCATGGCCGGCACACAGGCCTGTCGTGCGGGGTGCGATCGCAACGCCGGAGTCCCTTCCTGGACGCATCGACCCGCCGGGCGAATCACCCTCGGACCACGTGCCGCGCCGCCGGGTCCGTCTGGTCGATGCGTCGGGAGATTATCGGATTTCCGCCGGTCCGCAATACCGGCTGCACCTGGATTCCGGTCGGGTTGGCGACCCGTCCGCAACCCGACGGGTGACGCTACAATCGCCCGCTGGTGGGTCGCCACGGGGCGACTTTCCCACGCGACAATGCTGATAACGCGGGCGTGATGCCAGACGACTTCGGAACAGGTCACATGCCGAGCAACACACCAAGACGAACTCGATCACTGAGGAAATCGACAGCATCGATGCTGATCGCCATGACGATCGTGGCTCTCCCGGTGACGGCCGGTGCGCAACCCGCCGGGCAGGCCGCCCCGCGACCGACCCAGGCAACGTCAAAGACCCGGAAGGTCAAGGCGTGGGAGTTCACCTCCAAGCGCTACCAGGTCGCCCTGCTGGAACTGTACACCTCGCAGGAGTGCGAGAGCTGCCCGCCGGTTGACACCTTCGTCAGCAACCTGCCGCGCGACGGCTACGGCTTCGATCGCGTGGTACCGGCTGCGTTCCACGTCAGCTACTGGCCGCACCTCGGCTGGACCGACGCGCTGGCCCGCGAGGAATTCGTCGAGCGGCACCGGCTCTATAACGCCTCGCACGGTGGACATCCGCCCTACACGCCGCAGATCGTGCTGAATGACGAGAACGAGCTGCTGCGCGACCGGCCGCTCCAGCAGCGCATCGACCGCTACAGCATGCGGCCGCCGCCAATGAAGCTCATCGTCCGGGTCGAGTTGTCGCTCGACGGGCGCGACCTCGCGGTGCTTGCGCAGGCCGATCGCTCAACGGTCGAGACGGCCATCCGCGAGCCGTCGTTCGCCCAGTTCGCGATCATCGAAATGGGGATCGAGCAATCCATCACTGGCGGCGAGAACAAAGGCAAGACGTTGCGCTACGACTACGTCGTGCGGCGGCTGCTGCCGGAGGCCAACATCCGTCCGGAGGACGACATCGTCCCAATGGGGTTTGGCCCATTCAGGCTGGACCCGCAGTGGAAAGTCGAGAAGCTGGGCATCGTCGGCTGGGTCCGGGTTCGCGCCAGCGGCGCGGTGCAACAGGCCGTCGGCGGCCTGCTCGACCCGGCGAAGGCCAGCATCGAGACGATCCCGGATTGAAACGACACGACTCGCCCCGCGCGCCGCTCCAACCGGACCGTCGGGGATGCCGCTGTAGCCCTGATTTGCCCTTCCGCACTAAATGTTCCTAACATCGGTGGATGTCGCGGAGCCAGCGCAGCGCGATGATGACGGGGACGACCATCCGGCGGACGGCGTGGGCCGCGGGGTTGTGGGCCGGGGTGGCCGGGTGCGGCGTGGCCCCGCTGACGCCCAGCGTGCCCCCGCCAGCGCCGGCGGCGCTGCGTTGTAACGTCGAGGTCTACTGCCTGCTGGGTCTTTGGAATATCTGGTCGCTCGGGTTGATTGACCTGACCGACCGCCTGATGGCGGCGGGTGTTCCCTCCAACGCGGTGAGCGGCACCGACTGGCAGACTCTGGCACAGGCCATCGGGGACGACCGCGCCGCCAGCGGCAACGGCCGACCGATCGTGCTCGTCGGCCACAGCTTCGGTGGCGACGATGCCATCCGCATCGCCAAGGCGCTCGAAGCGCGCGGGCTGCGCGTCAATCTGATCGTGCTGGTCGATGCGACCAACCCCGCGCCGGTGCCACCCAACGTCGACAAGTGCGTCGCCTACTACCTGCCAACGAGTCTGGCAAACCTGTTCCCGGCCTATTTCCCGGGGAACCCGGCCGAACTCGAAGACGGCAACGACCGAACCGAGCTGATCAACTTGCGGGTAACGCCTGAAATCGTCACTGAACCGCTCAGCTTCGGTCACATTGACCTGGATTCCAGCGAATCGCTGCACCGTCTGATCGAGCTTGAAGTATTCACCCTCTGCCCTCAGAATTGATGCTCGCGCTCCGGCGACGCACCGCCCGCAACGGTCGAGCCGATCGCACCGAGTTCACCTTTCCTCGCGGCGGGAGCATTTGAACATGTGGCAGCAGGCCCCGGCGCTGCTTCTCGGACTGATCGTCACCGGTTACTGGCTTTACGTGATCCGGATGGTGCTGCGCGTGCGCCGTGACGCCGGACGGGTGGACCGCGTGCTGGTACCGACGCAGCGCCGCGAGCGGCTGATGTGGCTCATCTGGGTGCCGGTCATCGCCGGCTGGTTCTCGACGCCAATCCGGGTGGCGCTGGGCTACCCGAACGTGGCCGGCGAGCGCTTCGACCGCTTTCTGTTGCCGGCCGGCGTGGCATCGAGCACGGCGTTTCTGATCATCCGCTTTCTCGCCGTCGGCGTGGCGATTCTCTGCCTGGCGCTCTCGATCCGGACCTGGCGGCACATGGGCGACCAGTGGCGGATGGCGGTTGATCCGAATCAGAGGCTGCGCTTGCTGGTCGACGGACCGTTTCAGCGCGTGCGGCATCCGATCTACGCGCTCAGCATTCTGCTCATGCTGGCATCGGTGGTCGTCCTGCCGAGCGCGACCATGCTGTTCTTCGCCATCATTCACATCACGCTGATGCACCTGAAGGCCGCCAACGAGGAGCGATTCCTGCTCCAGACGCAGGGCGCCGCGTATGCCGACTACTGCCGGCGAACGGGGCGCTTTATCCCGTTTACTCGCTCGCGCCCCCCGACGCACGAGCCGCGGGTCGACCCGGGTGAGACGTCGCCGGAACGACCCATCCGAGGCTGGAAGGATGGCGCCAACTACCCGTACCACTTCAACATGTTCCAGCAGTCAATGCTCAAGTGGGATCGACTGCATCCATACAACGCGGTACACGCCGTTCGTGTCGAGGGAGCGGCCGACGCGGACGAACTGCGGGCCGCCGCGTGGGAGGTCGCACAACGGGCCGGCCTGGGCGAACTGGCGGTCAACAGGCACGGCACGGCCTACGAGTACCGGCCATTGCAGTTCGTACGAGTGCAAGAGCTGGCCGCCGCTGACTCAGTCGAGCAGCGGCTCAACGACGCGCTGACCGAGGAGATCAACGCCGGCTTTCCGGGCGGGATGCATCATCCGGTGCGATGGACGGTCTTCAACGAAGCCGGCGGTCAGGCGCACTGGGTGCTGCTCTGCTATCACCACGCGATCTCCGACGCGCTGGGGGTCGAACGCCTGATGGCAGCAACGCTGCGGCGTTACCTCGGGCTGCCGGCAACCGTGACCGACTCCCGACTGACCACGCGCCTGACGCATCCCGAGCGCTCGCTGCGCATCAAGGCCGGACCGCTCAACTTCCTGAGAGCCTATCTGCGCCTCGGATTCCGGCACAAGGAACTTCGCTCGTCGCACAAGATGCCGGACGAGCGCTACGGCGGCGATCTGACAGCCGTGCTGGTGCGCTCGGCCCCGCCCGATCTGCCGGCGCGGCTCCTGGCGGGATGCAAGCGCCGCGGCGTCGGCATCAACGACGCACTGATCGCCGCGTTCGCGTCGGCCATAGCCGAGCAGACTCCTGACCGGCACACCAGCCGGCGGCGGAGGCGCATCGCGATGGCCACCGTGGTCGGTGCTCGCAGGTTTCTGCCGCCAGAGTCGGCCGACGATTTCGGCGTCTGCCTGTCAAGCATTCTCGCAGTGCTCCACCGGCCCGACGATCCCGTCGAGCGGCTGGTCGAAGATGTGGCAAAGCAGACGCGCTTTCTCAAGACCAAGCCGCGGCTTGCCGCCGCTGAGACTGACCTCCGCTACTTCGCTGTCCGGTGGCTGGGGGCGCTGGCCGGCCCGAAGCAGGATCGCCGCTACTTTCGCCGTGTGTTTCCGATCTGCGGGGGCGTCAGCACGGTCTTCGTCGATGGCGAGCGGTTCGCGGACCTGCGGCCCCACGTCACGCGCTACGTCCGGGCCTGCCCGCCCGGCCCGGTCAGCCCGCTCCTCATGGGCCCGACGTTCTTCGACGGCCGGCTGGAGTTGAGCCTCACTTATCGCATCGCCAGCCGGACGCACGCGGAGGCGCGTGCTCTCTTGGACGGGGTCCTGCAGAGACTTGAGCAACTGTCCGACGCACCGGCCGCAAGTCCGCGCGACGCCGAGACGCCACCGGCAGAACTGACCGCAGGACTGCGAGCCTGACGGGATCGTCAGGCCGAATCGAACACACCGGCGAAGGCCCGCGCGGTCACAACCGGCCGGCTCCGCTGTCGCCGGACTTGGCCTCGGGCTTCTCGCCCTCGATCTCGCAGGTGATCAGGACGCAGACCCGCTCGCCATACGCGATGGAGGCGCTGAACTGCGAGCGGGTGTAGTCGCCCATCTCGGCGAGCGTCAGCGTCTGCTTGGAGGTATCGCTGATCGATGAGGCGCCATCGAAGTACTTGAGTGCCAGCGACTTGCTTTGAACGGGTCGCTCTTTCGGCGGAGGCTTGGGCTTCGGATTACCGGACGATCCCAGTCCTCCCGGTGTCGACGGCTTCTGCGGCTTTGGCTTCGGCGTGGGCGGCTTCTTCAGCACCGGCCACGAGCCGGGGCCGCCGCCGGTCTTGGGCTTCGCGAAGACGCGCACCGTGCTCGACTCGGGGTCGACCTTGGTGATCTGACCTTCGACGGAAATGGTCTCGAAGCCGAGCGCCGACACGTACGGCACCTTCCGCGTCCCCTGAAGCATGGTGCTCCAACTGACGCGAACAGCGAGCGATGGCAGCAGGATGCGGTCATACTCGTCCGCGGGGAAGGTGTGATTGCCGAGCTTGACTTCGAGATTGGGACGAACGCCCAGCCGCATGACCTTGCCGGTGTCGAGCTTCACCTGAAGATATCCGAGGAGGTTGTCCTGGCCTTCCTTGGCGGGCACGAAGTTCATGATCGTGGCGAGTGCCTGCGAACCCGCATCGCTGTCGCCACCGCGACCGCCGCCGGTGTCACCCAGGCCACCGCCGAAGCCCTGGCCGAATGCGGATTCAGCCCCCAGCACGACGCACCCGAGCACGACCAGCTTAACGACTGTTGCAGGACAGAACCGAATCATGATCCGTCTCCGCGGGAGTTGTGGGAAGGATTGGCTCGCCCAATGAATTTAAGCCTCGTCTCCGCCAATTGCAACGGCGACGACCATCGGCGCCAGCCTCAGGCTAGACCGCTCGATCGCCGAATCCGTTAGGGTGGGTCCGATGCCATTCCCAGGCTGAGGCGATAATGCGGTCGACATCCTCGTAGGTCGGCCGCCATCCCAGCTCCCGGTGCAGCCGGCTCGCGTCCGCGAACAGCACCGGCACGTCCCCGGCCCGCGGCGGGCAGTCCTCGGTCGGGATGGCATGCCCCGTGACACGGCGGCAGGCGTCGATGACCTCGCGCACCGACGCGCCCCGGCCGGTCCCGCAGTTATAGAACCGCACAACCCCGGGCTCGGCCGCCGGCAGCGCCCGAACATGGGCATCGGCCAAGTCATCGACGTGAACGTAGTCGCGAATGCACGTGCCATCCGGGGTCGGATGGCTCGTCCCGAAGACCTGTACGCGCCGCGCCTGGCCGAGCGCGACGCGCAAGACGTTTGGCACCAAGTGCGTCTCGGGGTCGTGATCCTCGCCGATCGCGGCATCACCGGACGCGCCTGCGGCGTTGAAATAACGCATCGCTACAAAGCCCAGGCCCCAGGCGGCGGCCGAGTCGACCAACGCCCACTCCACCGCCAGCTTGGCGCGGGCGTAAGGGCTCTGCGGCGATAGCGGCATGTCCTCCGTGATCGGCGTCCGCGGCGGGATTCCATAGACCGCGCAGGTCGAGCTGTACACCATCCGCCGAACGGCCGCCCGCTCCATCGCCATTAGCAGCGAAATGGAATTGGCCACGTTATTTTGGTAATAGCGAAGCGGCGTGCGCACCGACTCCCCCACCTCGATCGATGCCGCAAAGTGCATCACCGCGTCGAAGCGACCCGCCGAGAATACGGCGTCGAGGTGGGGCCGGTCGCCGAGGCTTCCGACGATGAGCTCCGCCGGCGCCTGCACCGCCGCGGCGTGCCCGGCCGAGAGGTCGTCGAACACAGTCACCTCATGGCCGGCAGCGCATAGGGCGCGAACGCAATGGCTGCCGATATAGCCCGCGCCGCCCGTGACCAGCACTCGCATCCTCTAACGACTCCCAGGTTCTTCAATGGCCGGCACTTATAACCGCGGCAACCGCGGGAAACCACCGCTCAGCACGCCTGCCACCGTCGGCAACGCCTGACGCCCGGGACTCGGATTCTGATAGGGGGTATCTAGACGAACGGCGGCTGACCGATAATATGGCAAGAGCCCGTCGGAGGCGCTGGCGTATCACGCCGTTTGCGAAGAAGTTAACATCGCAATCGGCAGCGGGGTGTCGCACGGGGTGTTCCCGGGAAGTCCGCCCGGCGCCCATCCGAACGGTAGGCAAAACGAAGGAGTTTCCGTGCCCAATTACGCAGAGTTGCTCGGCCAAGTGTGCAACACCTTCACCTCAGCGCTTTCGAATCTCCCGATTATCGGCCCATTTTTCTCGCCAATCCTCTCGTCGCTGTGCGAGTTGATCGTGGGACTGTTCACCCAGTTCTTCCCGACGCCCGGCTGAGTGCAACGCGTCGGCCCCGGGGCCGAACGCTCGCAACGACATCGCCGCATGGGTCGGCCCGCCGACAGCGCTCGGCCGACCCATGCCGGCGCGTGTTCATCATGACGCGTGATCAACAAAGGGCGGATCGACGCGGATCGCCTGACGATTGGCGGTCTCCTGTCAACGCCAGCGTGCCTGAATGCTGATCAGCGACCTGATCTTGACCTTCTGCTCGCTGTTCGACTGGATCGGACTGATTCCGTTCATCGGACCACCCTTGCTTCAAATCGTGCAGACGGTCTGCACGCAGATCGCGGCGCTCTTCCCGGTTTTCGGGCCTGTTTGATGCCTTCTGGAGGCGGCAGGGCACGCGCCCGTTTGAAGCGGGTGCGCGGGTTGGCTAAACTAACGACAGGCGGGCGGCAAATAGAGCCCGGCGGCGATCGCGTCCTGCGGCTGCCGCGGACAACAGGAGCCCGGCTTTCATGACCACAACCCAGGATGCGTTCCTCGCTGCCTTCGCGCGTACGTGCAATGATGTCGCGCTGCAAGCCACGCAGATCCCCCTGATCGGGTCGGTGCTTTCCGGGCTGATCGGGGCCGTGTGCCAGGTGACGATCGGCATCTGGGCGCTGTTTCCGCCGAACGCGTTTCAACAGCTCTCGATCTTCTTCGGTTCCTGAACGGCAGTCGTTCGCACTCACCGCGCCTCGATCGAGGCGACCGGACTACTCGAGTGGCAGCGGCGCATCCGGCTCGATACGCGACGTCAATTCTCGCTCGACTCCCCGATCGGTCTGAACGTCACGGACCATCACACGGCCCAGCGATGCCTCGGCCGGCGTGAGGCTCACGGTATACTCGCGCCCCGACATGGTGGTCCGCACGATCAGGCCGTTGGGGCGCTCCACGACATCCAGCGGCGGCGGCTTGCCGATGTCGGCATCGGCGATCGCCAGTGCATGAACGAACAGGTGCGAGCCGCCGGTCTCGAGCGACTCGACCTCCAGCCGCCCCCAGCCGCTGCCAGCGCCGAAGGCCGATCCAAGGGTGCCGGGGTTGCCGAGCCGATACCAGGCATTCACGCCGCCCGGCATCATCGCCGGCGTCATCCAGTACTCGAATCCGGTGGCGCTGCTGCCGACATACGCTCGGCCCGCCGACGGGCCGCGCGACACGCGCAGCACCGTGCCCGGCCCCCCCACGATATGCCATCGGCGCCGAGCCGGGCTAAGCGAGCGGACGAACATGCGACCCCCGCCATCGGCGACATCGAGCCAGGACGCCTCGGCGGCATAGGTCCAGCTCCCGGCATTTTCATCTGACATCCTGCGGCGCAATTCGGCCTTGAGCGGTTCTCCCGCGATCCGCGGCGCGGCCGGCAGTTGCAGCATGAATGCCGCGCGGACCTGGGGACGGGCCGTTTCGACTCGATCAACCACCAGGAGCAGTCCGTCGTGCAGGAACAGCAATGATCGCTCGTACACCAGCGCCACGCCGGTGCCCCACGCTCGTGCCAGGTCGGCCCGGGCGAACGAATAGATCGGGTTGGTCTCGAACGCCAGCAAACGCCCGGTCCCGCGGGCCGAACGTGCCAGGTCGGGCGGAGGCGGGCCGACCGGGACCGCCGGACGCCGCTGATTGCCGACCACCAGCCACTGCTTGCCGACGCGTATGTCTGCCGCGCGCAGATCAAGCAGCACGACGCAATTGTGCGCCGGCGTCGATTCGGCGTACGTTCTGAAATCACCGCGTTGATCACCCAGCCGCTGCTCGCCGCCGCGCGCGGCCGACGCGGCGAATTCGACGTCGTCACCGCTGTCCAGCGCGAGCCGGCCCTTCCGGATCACCTGAAACTGTCCGGCGTCGAGATGCTGATTGGCCAGCCAGAAGGCCTGCCCCGCGTCGAATCCGATCACGGTCGAGCCGGGTCCCCAATCGGAGCGCATGAGGACCCAGCCGTTGCCGAGCCGACGGGCCAGCGGCGCCTTTTGAACCGCCAGCGGCCGCACCGCGCGAGAACCGAGCGCGAGGCGCATCCACGTGCGCTGGGCGTCCGCCTGCGCGGTGACCGCGGTGGCGGACCGCTGCACGCGGGCCAGATGCGCGGCGACCGGGCTGCCCGTGCGACCTGCCAGCCACTCCGCCAGTGCCGGCGCGAGCGGCGCGGCGCCTTCGCCAGGCGATCTCGGGACGTTCTGTCCGGCGTCATGAACAAGCCCGCAGGAGAGCCGCGGCCACTGTGGGTCGCCCCAGACATACGCATCGAGCGCCCCGACGGCGGCCCGAACCGGCTTTTCAAAAGTCGCCGGCTCGATCGCTCGCCACAATTCGATCGCCAACATCAAGTCGCACTCGAGTTCGGCGCGAATGCCGGGCGTCGGCGCGTCGCCGCCGAGCTGCTCCACCAGCGCAGCCACGTGCTGCGTGAGGTACTTCCGGCCGGCGGTGATCACATCCGCCACGCGATCGCCCTGCGGGGTGCCGACGATGAAGGCGTCGCGCAGCGCGATGGCGATGGCGAGATGGCAGAGCCTGGGGTTGATGAGCACGTGTTCAAGGAGATTGTCCGATTCCCGCAAGGGCTGCAGCACGTCCACCCAGCGCTCGGCAACGGTCGCGCGAACCTGCTCGTCGAGCGCGTCCCAGCACCAGTCGAGCGCGACAGCGACGTCGTCGAAGTCGAGCACTCCGACCGGGGCGTCCATCAGTTCGCGCTCGACATGCTGCGTCCAGCGGTCGGGCGTGCCGGGCACGCCGGTTACCAGATGCATGAACGCGATGGGATAGAGCCCACCGGGATCGACTCGCCCCGCCAGGGCGCGTTCGGCATGTGACTTCAGGCGAGCGAGGTCGGCGACCGACTCGGGCTCGCCGTCGCCCGCGATGCCGCAACGTCTCCGAATGGGCGCAACCTCATCAGCCCGAACGATGAGCCGGGCATGCGCACCGCGGGTGCGCGAGAGCCGAATCGGAGACGGCGCGACGGGACGCGTGGTCGGTGCGTCGGGCCGCGCCGGCATGTCCTGCCCGGGCAGCAGCAGGACCGGGAGAAAGACCGCGAGGAGACGCACGGCGATGACTATACCACGCGACGGGCACGCAGCCAGCGCGGCGCGCTCCGTCCGGCGACGCCCGCGGCAAGCGCGGCGATGCCGGAGGTCCCACGAGTGTCGTCGCGATCTACGAACCGTCGATTGGCCGGGTCGGCGGGGGCATCTACAATACGCGATTCGTCGCCAAGTCGAGCGAGCCCTGCTCGACGGCGGTGATGAAATGGACCGCGATGGAACCCCGCACGATCGACATCAAAGGCGCGCGCGAGCACAACCTCCGAAACGTATCGCTCACTCTGCCCCGCCGCGCCCTGATTTGCCTGACCGGCGTGTCGGGCAGCGGCAAGAGCTCGCTGGCGTTTGACACCCTTTACGCCGAGGGGCAGCGCCGCTACATCGAATCGCTGTCGTCATACGCGCGGCAGTTCCTCGTGCAGGTGACCAAGCCGGACTGTGATCAGATCACCGGTCTGTCGCCGGCCATTGCCATCCAGCAGAAGACCAGCGGCTGGAACCCGCGATCGACGGTCGGCACGGTCACCGGGATTCACGATTTTCTTCGAGTGCTGTACGCCCGCATCGGAGAGCAGCACTGCGCCGATTGCGGCGCACCCATCGCAGCGCAGTCGCGCGAGCAGATCATCGAAGGCGTGATGCGGTTCGGGAGCCCCTCCCGCGGTCACACGCGCCCCGCGCGCTCCGCCGGGAGCCGGCTCGACTCCAGGCGCCCGGGTCGCCGCCCGGCTTCCTCCGGCGGCGCCGCGCGCGTCGCCCTGCTTGCGCCCGTGGTGCGCGGACAGAAGGGCGAGTTTCGCGACCTCTTTGCCGAGTTGCTGCGAGCCGGCTTCGTGCGGGCCCGGGTCGACGGTCGCGTGGTCGACCTGGCAGACGACCTGGCGCTTCTGAAGAACCAGCGTCACGACATCGAGGTCGTCGTGGATCGCTTCGAACTGTCGGAGGACGTTCGCCCTCGCCTGGCCGAGGCGGTCGACGTGGCGCTGAAGCTCGGTGACGGCGCGCTGCTGGCGGTTCCCGCCGACGCCATCGAGGATCGGGCGCGGCAGACGTTATTCTCGTCGCGATATGCATGCGCGACATGCGGCCAGTCGTACGAACCACCGCACCCGCAACTATTCTCGTTCAACTCGCCGGCCGGCATGTGCCCCGATTGCGACGGCCTGGGCGAGCGCAGCGACTTTGATCCCGAACTGCTGATTCCCGATCCGCGGCTCAACTTCTGGGCGCCGTGCGTGGCCGCGCTCCGTTCGCCGCCGGGGAAATGGCGGCGACACATCTACGAGGGCGTAGCCCGGCACCTGGGCGTCAATCTCTCGCAGCCGTGGAACCGGCTGCCCGAGTCCGCTCGGCGTGCGTTGCTCTACGGAACCGGCGACAAGCACCTGACCTTCGAGTGGAAGTGGTCGGGCGGCGTCTGGAAACACGGCGGCGTTTTCGAGGGCGTCATCGCGGAACTGCGCGACAAGTACCGCAAGGCCACGGCCTCGTTCGTCCGTGAGTTCTACGAGAAATTCATGCGAAAGGGACCATGTCCGTCCTGCCGCGGACTGCGACTGAACCGTCAGGCCCTGGCGGTCCGCGTGCCAATCGCCGGGGCCGGCCGCACCTGGGCCGGGTGCGGGCCGAGCCTGCCCGAGCTGTGCTCGCTGCCGGTCGACCTGGCGGCCGAGACCCTCTCCGCGCTGCGACTGACGCCGGTGCAGACTCAGGTGGTGGCCGAAGTGCTCAAGGAGGTTCGCAACCGCCTCGAGTTCCTGCTGCATGTTGGCCTGCACTACCTGACGCTGGATCGCGCCGCGCCGACGCTTTCCGGCGGCGAAAGCCAACGCATTCGGCTGGCCGGCCAGATCGGCAGCGGACTCACCGGCGTGCTGTACGTCCTCGACGAGCCGAGCATCGGCCTGCACCCGCGCGACAACCGGCGGCTGCTGGCCTCGCTGGAGCGGCTGCGCGACATGGGCAACACGGTCATCGTCGTCGAGCACGACGAGGAAACCATGCGGGCCGCCGACCATCTCGTCGATTTCGGGCCCGGCCCGGGCGTTCGCGGCGGGCGTGTCGTGGCCCAGGGAACGACTGAAGATCTGACCCGCTGCCCCGAGTCGATCACCGGCCAATACCTCGGCGGCCAGCGCCAGATCGAGGTGCCGACCCGGCGACGGCCGGTGGAAGCGGCGCGGCGCGATCGCCGGACCCCGGTGCGCCGTCCGCGCGCCTCGTCGAGGGTCTGACGTGCCACCCGTCACCCGGCGAGCCGCGGCGCCTCCGTCGGACGAACCGGCCTGGCTGGTGGTACGCGAGGCTTCCCACAACAACCTGAAGAACATCGACGTGCACCTGCCGCTGCGGCGGTTCGTGTGCGTCACCGGCGTGTCGGGATCCGGCAAGTCCTCGCTGGTCAACGACATCATTTACAACCGGCTTGCCCGTGACTTGAACGGAGCCGAGACAGCTCAGCCGGGGCGACATCGTGCCATCGAGGGCATCCGTCATCTCGACAAAGTGATCGCCATCGACCAGTCGCCGATCGGCCGCACGCCCCGATCCAACCCGGCCACGTACATCAAGTTGTTCGACGAGATCCGCGACCTGTACGCGCAGCTTCCGGACTCGAAGGTGCGCGGTTACAAGCCCGGCCGATTCTCGTTCAACGTCAAGGGGGGGAGCGACCTGGCCGGCGCGGCGAGTGCGGGCCGCTGCGAGGCGTGCGAGGGCAACGGTGCCAACCGCATCGAGATGGATTTCCTGGCCGATATCTGGGTGACCTGCCCGGTGTGCAGCGGGCGGCGATTCAATCGCGAGACGTTGCAAGTCTTGTTCAAGGGCCGTTCGATCGCCGAGGTGCTCGACATGGACGTGCAACAGGCACTCGAGCACTTTGCCAACGTGCCGAAGATCGCCGCCATGCTGCAAACGCTGCACGACGTCGGACTCGACTACCTCAAGCTCGGCCAGCCGAGCACGACGCTCTCGGGCGGTGAGGCCCAGCGCATCAAGCTGGCGAAAGAACTGGTGCGCCGCGCGACCGGGCGAACGCTCTACATTCTGGATGAGCCCACCACCGGTCTGCACTTTGAGGACATCCGCCGCCTGCTCGCGGTGCTGCACGGCTTCGTCGACGTCGGAAACAGCGTGTTCGTGATCGAGCACAACCTGGATGTGATCAAAACCGCCGACTGGGTCATCGACCTCGGCCCGGAGGGTGGAGACGCCGGCGGCTCGATCGTGGCCGAGGGCACGCCGGAGCAGATCGCGCGGAATCCGAGGTCCTGCACCGGAGCGGCTCTCCGCCCGCTGCTGGAGGGCCGGCGGACGGCGCCGTCGACTCGCCGCAGTCGCGGCCGGCCGCGCCTGCTGCAAGCCGATCAGCCGCCCGCCGACGTGCTCCGGGTCGTCAAGGCAAGCGAGCACAACCTCAAGGATGTGTCGGTCGACATCCCGCGCGGCGCCATGACGGTGTGCTCGGGTGTCTCCGGCAGCGGCAAGTCCAGCCTCGCGATTGACACCCTGTACGTCGAGGGTCAGCGACGCTATGTCGAGTCGCTGTCGGCCTACGCGCGCCAGTTCCTCGGGCAGTTCGCCAAGCCGAAGGTCGAGCACATTCACGGCCTTGCGCCGGCCATCGCGATCGAGCAGAAGAGCGCGGTGCGCAGCCCGCGATCGACGGTCGGAACGATCACCGAGATTTACGACTACATGCGCGTCCTGTGGGCTCGCGTCGGACAGGCGCACTGTCCCGCGTGCGCCGCGCCGGTCGGCACATTGTCAACCGATGAGGTGGTCGAGGCGGTGATGCAACTGCCCGCAGGCACGCGCGTACTCCTGTGTGCGCCGATCGAACGCAGCTCGGCCGAGTCATACGACGCGCTGTTCGCTCGCTGCAAGGCCAATGGCTACGTTCGCGTCCGCGTCGATGGTGAGGTGCTGTCGCTCGATGCACCGCTCAGCATCGATGTTCGGCGGCGGCACGCGATCGAGGTCATCATCGACCGCATCGTGATCCGCCCTCAGGATCGCCGCCGCATCGCCGACAGCGTCGAGCACGCCTTGAGCGTGGGCAACGGCGTCATCCTGATCGTGCCGGCCGCCGAGGCCAACGGCGATGGTCAGGACGAACGGCCTTTGCGACCCGTGCAACCGATCCGACTGTCGCAGCACTTCGCCTGCGACCGGTGCGGCCGAAGCCTGGAAGAATTCACGCCGCACCACTTCTCGTTCAACAGCCGGCTGGGCTGGTGCCCGGCCTGTGAGGGGCTCGGCGTGCAGCGCGGCACGCACCCGAGTTCCATCGCGACCCGGCCGGAGCGATCGATCCTTGACGGAGCGGTGGCCAACTGGTCGTACGCCCGCGACAAGCCGATGTTGCGGGCCGTTCTGACCGCACTGGCGGCTCACATCGGTTTCGACCCGCACACCCCGTGGAAGGATCTGGCGCACGAACACCGTCAGGCGATCCTCACCGGAACCGGGACTGCCTGGATCGACGTCGAACTCCCGATCGACGAAACGCCTGGAGAGCCCGCATCATCGGCAGCCCCGACGCGGATTCGCGTGCAGTTCAAGGGTTTTTTTCCGGCCATCGACGAGGCCACGCGTATCTCGTGGCAGCATCGCCTGCGACTGGGCGAACTGGTCAGCGAGGTGCCCTGTCGAGTGTGCGAGGGTTCGCGCCTGCGGGACACATCGGCCGCCGTGCGTGTCGACGGGCGAACCTTGCCCGACGTATGCCGGCTGTCGATCGCGGACGCTCAGAAGTTCTTCAACGCGCTGTCCCGACACCTCTCGCCGCACCAGCGGACGGTGGCCGGCGAGCTGCTGCACGAAATCAACGCCCGATTGCGCTTCCTGATCGATGTCGGACTGGACTACCTCTCGCTTGACCGCGCGGCGCCAACCCTGTCCGGCGGAGAGACGCAGCGGATTCAGCTTGCTTCGCAGATCGGCAGCGGTCTGACCGGCGTGCTGTACGTCCTCGACGAGCCGACCATCGGCCTGCATCCGCGCGACAACCGGCGTCTGATTGAAGCGTTGCTCAAGCTTCGCGATCTGGGGAACACCCTGCTGGTGGTTGAGCACGACCGCGAGGTCATCGCGGCCGCCGACCGCGTGCTGGACTTCGGACCGGGAGCGGGCGCCGACGGCGGGCGCATCGTAGCCGAGGCGCCGCCGGACCGGCTCGCGCGGGAGCCCGCCTCGCTTACCGGCCAATACCTCGGCGGCGCCGCCGCCATTCCGATTCCGAGTGACCGGCGCCCGCCGCCGGCCGACGGCGGCTGGCTGACCGTGCGAGGCGCGCGGCAGCACAACCTCGCGGCCATCGATGCACGTTTCCCGCTGGCCCGATTCGTGTGCGTCAGCGGGGTATCGGGCAGCGGCAAGAGCACACTCGTGTCGGACATACTCTACCCCGCCCTCGCGACTCGGCTTCATCACGCTCAACTGACGGTCGGGGCGCACGAGCGCATCGAGGGGGTGGAGAAAATCGACAAGGTCATCAGCGTCGACCAGTCGGCGATCGGCAATTCGCCGCTGTCGAACGCCTGCACCTACACCGGCGCGTTCGACCTCATCCGCGAACTGTTCGCCCGACTGCCCGAAAGCCGGGTGCGCGGATTCACGGCCAACCGCTTCAGCTTCAACCGGGCCGGCGGCCGGTGCGAGGCCTGCGAGGGACTCGGGCAGATCCGCCACGAGATGCATTTCCTGCCAGACGTGTGGGTAACCTGCGAGACCTGCGGTGGCAAGCGCTACAACCGGGAGACGCTGGACGTGCGCTACAAGGGGCGGACGATCTCCGACGTGCTCGACATGCGAGCCGCCGAGGCCCTGGAGCTGTTTGCCAACGTGCCGCGGCTGATCCCCCCGCTGCAAACGCTGGTCGACGTCGGCCTCGGCTACCTTCCGCTCGGCCAGGCCGCCAACACGCTGTCGGGCGGCGAAGCCCAGCGGGTGCGGCTGGCGGCCGAATTGTGCAAGCCGAGCACGGGCCGCACGCTCTACATGCTGGATGAACCGACGACCGGCCTGCACTTTGAGGACGTTCGCAAACTGCTCGACGTGCTGCAACGGCTGGTTGACCGCGGCAACACCGTGCTGTGCATCGAACACAACCTTGACGTCCTCAAGTCGGCTGACTGGATCATCGACCTCGGACCGGAGGCCGGACCGGGCGGCGGCACGATCGTAGCGGCCGGGCCGCCGGAGACGATCGCGGCCGAGCGGCAATCGCATACGGGGCGAGCGCTGCGGGGCGTGCTGGCCGCTGGCCCGCGGGCGCCACGGGCCATGGCATCCGATACTCGCGCTGCTCCCGCGGACGGTGGAACGGTGATCGCACGGCCGGCCGGCCGCCACTTGAGAGGTGACATCGCTACGAAGACCGACCGGGATGACGGCGAGACGAAGATGCCGTGGCAGATCAACGGCCGCGGCTGGCACCTGCGGGAGCGCGTCAGTCGCCGCGGCGAGAAGATTGAATGGGAGGGCGCGGCACTCGAATTCATCGTCGAGCAGATCGAGCGACTGGGCCGCGGCGCGCTCGAACCGACCGACTGGACCGACCGCACCCGGGTCGAGATGAAGGCACGCCCTCCCAGCAGCGCCGTCGCCGGGCAGGTTCCGTGGCTCATGCACGCGTTGACGGGTTCGCGCTGGCTGCTCGACGTGTGCTTCCGCGTGCCGAAGCGGACGTTTTCGTCCTCCGTGCTGGCGTCACAACTGGCGCTCAAGACGCTCGACGAGCGCGACGACCTGCCGGTGTACGGGCGCGAGCCCCGCGTCCGGATTCGTCCAACCGCGGGCGACATGGATTCGGTTCGGCTGCTCATCCACGACCTGCGGGAGATCAACACTCCTGCATTTCGGAAGTTCCTGCGGACTGCCGTTCGCTGCTACCTTCAGCACGTCCGCAGTCTGGCGCGCGATGTGGCCCGGGCGCAGCCGTGGAAAGTGGACGGCCGGGCATGGCACCTGTCGCAGAAGTCGATCCCGCCGACTCAACCGCCGCAATGGCAGCCGATGACGCTCATCGACTTGATCGGGCGAATGAGCCGCGCGCGACCCGACTGCACCGTCGACTGGGGGCGAAAGTCGGCCGTCTGTTTCGTCGATCGCGCGGGCGGCCGCGTGGCCCGCATCACGACCCATGTGCGCAGCGGACTGGTCGTCGAGGTTCCCGTCCGATCCGGGACGATTTCGCCGGCTGAGCTGTCGGGGCTCGGGCTCGGCCTGGGCATCGATCCGCGCGGCGAGCGCGCGACGATCCGCTTCGAGATCGCAGTCCCCGATCAGGCGGACCCGAGACTGCTGTCGAAGTTGCTTCAGGTGGCATCGCCGGAGGCGTCGCCGTCCGCCGATTGACTTCCCCCGGCGCGGGGCAGAGAATCGATCACGGTTCCATCTGCCGCGGAGTCCTGAGATGAGTCGACGCACCCTTCGCCTCGCCCGCCATGCCGGCCTGATCGCCACCGCCTTCGCCATCCCGGGCCTCAGCGGCTGCAATCAGATCCTGCAGGCCAACATCGAGGTATTACTTCGCCCTGAGGTCATTCAGACCGGGTTCTTCCTGCCGTTCACGCTGATCGGCCGTCTCCTTTTCGGGATCTAGCCGCGGCAGGCACACGTGTCAGAAAAGCGTCCGCCATGATGGAGGTTCGCATCCGACAGCCCGACGGGCGCGTGATCCCGCGCATCATCGACAAGGCCAGCATCGTCATCGGCCGCGACGCCTCGTGCGACATCACGCTGGATGACCACGTCATTTCGCGCCGTCACAGCCGCATCCGCCGCGACGCGGATGGGCAATACTGGGTCGAGGACCTCAAGAGCAAGAACGGCACCACCGTCAATGACGAGCTGATTACGGAGGGAGCGCGGCCCCTCAAACCGGACGATCGCATCGGCATCGGTTCGTTCGTTCTGACGGTGGGAGCTCCGCCGCCCGATCAGGTCGTGCTCGGAGAGATCGAGACGCACTTCGGCAGCACGTCGGTCTGGCACGCGGACCAGGCGATCAATCTCAGCCAGCAGCGACTCGATCGGCTCTACGGGCTGTTCGAGCGCATCACCGGGGTGTTCGATCGCGACGAACTCCTGTCCGAGGTGATCAACGTCTGCATGGAATCGCTGCGATTTGACCGGGGCGGCATTGCCATCTGGGACGGCCAGTCGCCGCACCCGCAGTGGGTCGCGATTCGCAACGCCCGCCCCGATCCGTCAGGCGAGTTCCGCATCAGCCGCAGTATTGTTCAGCGCGCCCTGCATCGCGGGGAGCGCATTCTCGTGAATGACGTGTCGAGCGACCTGCCCGATCCGACCATGAGCATGGTCTCCAATAACATCCGCTCGGCGATCTGTGTGCCGCTGATGTACCACGACCGTGTGCACGGCGTGCTCTACGGCGACCGCACGACGGCGTCGACCGGCTATACCAAGGAGGACGTCGACTACTTCGCGGCGCTGGCCCGGCAGGCCGCCCTCGCGCTGGTCAACGTCCGCCTGCTCGAGGAACGGCAAACCCGCCAGAAGCTCGAGAGTCAGATCCAGCTCGCCCGCGCGCTCCAGGAGAAGCTCCTGCCCGACGCCCCGCTCGCCGCCGGCGGTCTGGTGGTGGACGCCATCAACGATCCGGGACAGAGGGTCAGCGGCGACTATTTCGACTACTTCGCCCGCCCCGACGGGCGCGTGTTCGTGGTGTGCGCAGACGTGGCCGGCAAGGGCGTGGCGGCGGCGCTGCTGATGGCGAACCTCCAGGCGGCCGTCCATGTGCTGCTGAGCGAGGAGGGCGACCTGAGCCGGGCCGTGAACGCCCTGAATCGCCTGGTGTGCCGCAACGTCGACGGGGATCGGTTCATCACCGGCATCTTCGCTCTGATCGACGGAGCCGGGCGTCGCTGCCAGGTGGTCAACGCCGGGCATCCGCCGCCGCTGCGCATCACGGGTTCCGGCTCGGTCAACGCGCTGGCCGGCGAGCCCGAGCTACCCCTCGGCGTCGAGGAGGGTGTTTCCTACCGCGCCGCCGAGTACGACCTCGGTCGCGAGCCGGTCACCGTGTTCATGTACACCGACGGCGTTCCCGACGCCGTCAACGATCGCGACGAGGACTTCGGCGACCAGCGCGTGCTCGAGGCGCTGCGCGGCGCGGCTGGCCTGCCGCCGGGTGAACTGGTCAGCCACCTGCGCCGGCTGATCAACCAGTTCACCCGCGGTCACCCGCAGATCGACGACATCACGATGGTGGCGGCACGGCTCGATTGACCGTGTTCGAATCGCCACGCTAGGCCCGCTCAAGCCGCTCGCGGAGGTACTCGACACAGCGCGACTTGTCGATGCGTTCCTGCGCGCCGGTGTCGCGGTCGCGGACCGTGACCGTGCCGTCTTCCTTCGTCTGACCGTCGATCGTAAAGCAGAACGGCGTGCCGGCTTCGTCCATCCGCGCGTAGCGCTTGCCGATCGCGGCCTTGGCGTCGTACTGCACCGGCCAGTATCTCCGCAGCTCGCGGAAGATCGGCTCGGCGATCTCCGGCAAGCCGTCCTTGTTGACCAGCGGATAGACCGCCGCCTTGATCGGCGCGAGCCGCGGGTGGAACTTCATCAACTCCGGACTGGGGCGCGACGGATCCTCGGTGTACGCCTCGCACAGAAACGCCAGCGTGGCGCGGTCGGCTCCGGCCGACGGCTCAATCACCGTGGGGAGGAATCGCTCGCGGCTCTCGTCGTCGAAGTAGGTCAGGTCCTTGCCGCTGAACTTGGCATGCTGCGACAGGTCAAAGCAGCCGCGGTGAGCCACCCCCTCGAGCTCCTGCGGCTCGTCGGAAAACGGGAAGAGGTACTCGATGTCGGTGCACGCCTTCGAGTAATGCGCCAGTTCCTTGTCGGTCTGGTTGCGCGGGCGGAGGTGGTCGCCCGCCAGCCCGAGCGAGCGATACCAGTTGATGCGCACGTCTCGCCAGAACTCCCACCACGACATCGCGTCCTTCTCATGGCAGAAGAACTCGATCTCCATCTGCTCGAACTCTCGCGAACGAAACGTGTAGTTGCGCGGGTTGATCTCATTCCGGAACGCCTTCCCCACCTGGGCGATGCCGAAGGGCACCTTGACGCGGGTCGAGTCGCAGACGTTCTTGAAGTTGGCGAAGATGCCCTGGGCGGTTTCCGGTCGCAGCCAGGCCGTGGCCGAGCCGTCCTCCAGCGCGCCCACGAAGGTCTTGAACATCAGGTTGAACTGGCGCGCCTCGGTCAACTGGCACTTGTCGTGCTCACCCGGTCGTTTCGACGGCTTGAGCGGGCAGGACGCATCGCCGATCTGGTCGGCGCGGAATCGTCCCTTGCAGCCCTCGGCCCGGCAGTCCACCATCGGATCGGCAAACCCGGTCGCGTGACCGCTGGCCTCCCAGACCCTCGGGTTCATGATGATCGAGCAGTCCACGCCGACCATCTGCACCTCGCGACCATCCGGCCCGACCGGCGGGTTGCGGACCATGTCGTTCCACCAGGCGTCCTTGATGTTGCGCTTCAACTCGCAGCCGAGCGGCCCGTAGTCCCAGAACCCGTTGATGCCGCCGTAGATCTCGCTCGACTGGAAGATGAAGCCCCGCCGCTTGCAGAGCGCGACGATCTTGTCCATCCGCGACGCCGTGTTGGCCATGCTAGTCCTTCAGTTACCTGGAGCGAATCCGCCGTCGGCCGCGCCTCCCGGCTCCGACGCCGTCCAACCAGACACCGGACGTTTCCGGACCCGGTGTCCACGCCGTGATGACGCCCGCCACCAACCCCCATCTTAAGCGCTAACTGCCTTCCGACAAGGACTTGCCGCACTGATTGGGAGTCCACCCTGCCTACCCGACGCGACGCGACGCTACAGGCCGCACACGCCGTTCATTTCGCTGTGATTTTTTCTTCACTCACAAGTCCTTGCGATACAATGGCGGCGTGAATGCCTCGGGAAGAATGCGTCGGTCGGATGACGCGGCATCCCCCTTGCAGCGGATGTCCACCGCTGACGCATCGCCGGCCGGCGGCCGGCAGTGCTTCCGGAGGGGAAAGAAGCCATGATCGTCGTCGTCGAACAATTCCTGCGGGCCCGAGCGAAGATCCTCGTGCTCACGTTCTTCACTTACGCCGCGCTTTGCTGACCGGCGCTGCGCGTCGACCCGCCGGTGGCGCCATTGCCGGCCCCGCGCCCAGCGGGCAACTCGCCACGCACTGCCGGCACAGCCCCTGAATCTGCAACCGGTGAGAAACCGCGTAAAACTCGTGCCGCGCGGCCAGCATGGTGCGCAGCCGGTCAACCTCCGAGCTTTCGAACTCGATAATGCGTCCGCACCGGCGGCAGACCATGTGGTCGTGCGGATCCTGGCCGTAGGTGTGCTCGTAATGCACACGGTCGTTCGAAAACTGCACGGCCTTGACGATGCCGCAACTGACCAGCAACGGCAGGGTTCGATAGATGGTCGCCTTCGCCACGCGGATGCCGGCCTCGTGCATTCGAAGCTGAAGTTGCTCGGCCTCGAAGTGATCGTCGTCTCGCATCACGGCCCGCAGCAGATCCCGGCGCTCTCGCGTGTACTTCAACCCGCGATCGCGCAAGTACTCCCGGAACACGTTTTCGGCCGTCTGAATCTGCTCCTGGCTGGCGGGCTTGGCCATGCGTCATCCCTGAATCGGAGACCGACAGCTCATTCTAACGGCGCCGTCAATTCCGGCACGATCCGCCCCGGTCGTACTGCCGGGCCACCGTGACTATCATGGCGGGGTGCACATCGCCCTTCCAACGGCCGCCGAAAGTCCGTCCGCCGCACTGGGGCAGGTGCCCATTGCCGCCTGGGTCGCACTGCTGGTGGCTCTGGTGCTCGCCGGGCGGGCGCTGCAACTCTGGCTGGCGACCCGAGGCGCGGCCGGTCAGCCGGACACCGCCCCCCTGCTGCTCGAACTCCACCGCCTGCTCAGGGACCACGCCGCGGCTCATCATGGGCGACTGCCGTCTGCACTCGATGAACTCGCACGGCCCGAGCTGACACGATTCGCCTATCGCCCGATCGTCCACGACCGCGTCGACGAGAAGGTCCTGATCGCCCACGACGCCGAGCCGACCCGCCTGCTGATCGAGTTCCCCAGCGCCCGCCCGGCACGACACGTGCTGTTCTGGAGCGGCCGAGTGCGGCTCGTCACTCAAAGCGCGTTTGAGAAACTGATCGAAGCGGACGATCTGTTTCGGGCACGGATCGGACTGGATGCGGTCTGACCAAGTCTGCGAAGAACCGCCGGCCCGCGGAACACCGATGTCGATGCTCCGCGGGCCGGCCATGTCGTCGTGTGGTGGTGGCGGCGAGCGACGACACGCGCTAGCAGGCGACCGCAATGCGCCTGCGGCGATTGAACAGAAGCGGCAGGCCCAGGGCCATCAACCCCAACGAAGCGGGCTCCGGCACCAGGTAGAACAGGAAATCGCGGGTGTCGCCCGACATCGCTCCGTTGGCGGGCGTCAGCCACCCCGCGGCGGCGTTCACGTTCCAGCTCGGCCCGACAAAGACGTTCGGATTCAGTCGATGCCGGTAGCGAATGAAGAACGCGTCCCCATCGTCATTGAACTTCTCGACCCACGCACGCGGACCGGCATAGACAGCCGGGGTCGAGCCCTCGTCAAAGAGCGGTGAGATCGACATGTCGACGTCGTTGAACTCGATCTGGCCGCCGCCGATTCCGCCGGCGATCAGATCCGCCAGCATGGCGGCATACGGCACTGCCTGCCCGCCGCCAAACGTTCCCTCGCGGCCAATGAGACGGAACGTGGCGCTGATCGACCAGCGCTGATCCAGTGCGTCGATGCCAGACGATCCGGTGTACCCGATGGTGACGCCGTTGCTGCTTTGCAGGTGGGCGATCGTTCCGGTCAGCGTCGCGAAGACGGAGTTCGGGTTGACCGGATCGGGACTGAAGAACGTCATCCGGACGTCGTCGAACGCGAACGTTTCCACACGGCCATTGTCCAGCCGGAGGCCGTAATCACGGCCATCGACCGCGTTGGCGTTCGCGCTGGCCGACCCATTCGGGTGGCTGTGCACCGGTACGCTGACCGGAAACTGCGCCTGAGCCACGCCGGCCAGCAGCCCGACGACGGCAAGTCCCAGAGTGTGCGCGCGCATGAACATCATCGATTCTCCTCCAAGGGCGAATCTTTCCCCCTGCTTCCGCGGCGCCGCGGCCGACGCCGGCCACGCGACTCCCGGGCCACTCCACGCAGACCGAGAATCGACGACACGCCGACGGAAGCTCCCCCAGCGATGCCGCGACCGAGGACTCGCTGCCGAGCCGCTGGTCGCGCGACGCTGCCAACAGACCATTCAATTCAAACCGGATGAAGTCAAACGAGCCGGGAGGGCCGATAGTCGCGCGGGCGTTGCGGCAAAATTCGGAGATGTCAGTGGCTGACGACCACGTCAGTCGGCGCGTGGCGCGTTATCAGCCGCGGCGAGCAGCAATGCGGCGATGCGCTCACCGGCGTCCGGCCGGCCCAGTCCGCGCGAAGCCGCCGCCATGACCGCTCGGTCCGCGCACGACGACATGAGGCGTTCGAGGTGCGCCCGCAGCGAGGTGGCATTCGCGCGAGGGTCGCCCGCGTCGTCGATGACCACGGCCGCGCCGGCTCGCTCGAGCACGCGGGCATTCGCGCGCTGGTGCTGATGACGATCGTACGGGTACGGCAGGAGAATCGACGCGATGCCGCGGGCCGTGAGTTCGGCGAGCGTTGACGCGCCGGCCCGCGCAATGACCAGGTCGGCGGCGGCCAGCGCCTCGGGCATGGCCTCGGTAAACGCCATGATTCTGGCATCGAGACCCGCGGCCGAGTACCCGGATCGCACCGTCTCCAGATCGGCCGGGCCGGTGACGTGAAGAATCTGCCACTCGGACGTTGCCTTCAGAAACTGAACCAGCTCCAGGCACGCCAGGTTGATTGAGCGCGCGCCCTGCGACGCACCGGTGACGAGCAGAATCGGGCGGCCCGGGTCGAGCCGGAACGTGGCGCAACCCTCTTCTCGCCGGGCGGAGAGCACGCGCGGCCGAACCGGGCAGCCGGTCACGTGCACGATCGCTCCACTGCCGGCAAACGCCTCGGCCGTCACCGGCCACTGGACGAATACCTGTCGCACGCACCGGGCCAGCCGTCGGTTGGCCCGGCCGGGAACGGCATCCGGGTTGAAGAGCGCGGTCGGCACGCCCATTTCAGACGCCACGATGACCGGCGGCGCGGCCGCGTATCCGCCCAGCCCGAGCACCGCCACGGGACGTCGCCGTTCGAAGTGCTCGCGCGCCGCCGCAAGCGAACTACGCCACGCCAGGAAAAAGCCCGGCCACTGCCACGGACGACGGGGAAAGGCTCTGACGGTCTGCGGCACCAGCGCATGGCCGCGCGGCAGGACAACCTCGCGATCAATCGGCCGCGTTGTGCCGAATACGGCGATCTCGTACTCCGGACGTGCGGCGCGGAGAAGATCGGCCACAGCCAGTCCGGGGAACAGATGCCCGCCGGTCCCGCCGCCGGCGAGGATCAGCCATGGAGCCTCCCTGCGGTGGGCAGCGGAGCGGACCTCGGTCGAGGTCGAATCGCCGGCCGATTCAGTGGATCGGGCGGCGATCGGCGACGTCGATGCGCCCTCCGGCTGGATCATGACGGCCATCGCGTGTTTCTCGTCAGCTCGGGTCGGGAGATTCGCGCCGTCGCGATGCGTTGACCAGCATCCCGATCAGAGCGCCAAGAAAGATAACGCCTGAGCCGCCCGCCGACACGAGCGGCAACGCGATGCCCTTGGTCGGAATGGAAACGGTCACGACGGCGATATTCATCGCGGCCTGCATGCCAATGGTGAGCGTCGCACCCAGGATCAGGAGTCGCGCGAACGGGTCGCGGGCGACGTTCATCGCTCGCCACCCCTGCCACACGAACACCATGAACAGCCCGATCACGGCGACCCCGCCCAGCATGCCGAGTTCCTCGCAGATGATGGCGAAAATGAAGTCGGTGCGAGCCTCGGGAAGGTAGCCGTACTTCTGGACCCCGTTGCCCAGCCCCAGACCCCACCAGCCGCCGGATGCGATCGTCTGAAGCGACTGGATCTGGTGATAACCACGGCCGCGGGGATCGGCCCAGATGTCCATGAAGCTGAGCAACCGCTGGACTCGGTACGGTTCGGACATGATCAGCCACGCCGCGCCGACCGCGCCGGGCAGCGCGCACAACGCGAACTGCCACCAGCGCGCCCCCGCGGCGAGCAACACCGATCCTCCCACCGCCGCCAGCATGACGGCCGTGCCGAAATCCTCCTTCCCGACCAGACCGGCGAGCAGGCCGATGACCGCCAGCGCCGGCGCCAGTCCGCGCCAAAAGCTGGGCATTCGATCTTCGCGGGCAGCGGCATAAGCGGCGAGGAACACCACCAGGGCCAGCTTCGCCAGCTCGGACGGCTGGAAGCCGAGCCCCAGCGCGGCGGGGCCGACGGTCAACCATCGCCGTGCTCCATTTCGCTCACTGCCGATGCCGGGCACCAGCACGACGGCACACAACGCCACCGCCACGATCAGCAGGAGGACGGCCGGCTGCCACCACGCGCCGGCGCGCAACCGAAACCAGTGGTACGGCACGCAAGCGGCCACCAACAGGACCAGCAAGGCCGCCAGGGTAAAAGCGGCGTGGCGGACAGCGGGGTGCTGGAGCGGAGCAAGGAGCGGTGAGGCCCCTTCGAGGCTGACCGTGGTGGAGAACACCATGACGACCCCCATCGACATGAGGGCGGCGGCGACGACGGCCAGGGTCGTGCTTGCTCGCGTCGGTTGGCTCATGGAGGCCGACATGCCGAAGGCTCTCGATCCGGGGACCGGCAACTACCTCAGCTTGGCGGTCGCAATGGCGAAGACCGCGAACAGTGCGCCTAACAGCCAGAACCGCGTGACCACCTGCGTCTCGGTCCAGCCGCCGAGGTGGAAATGGTGATGAATCGGGGCGACGCGGAAGATTCTCTTGCCACCGGAGAACTTGTAGTACCCCACCTGAAGGAGCACCGACACCGCCTCGATGACAAAGATGCCGCCGACGATCAACAACAGCAGCTCGTGGCGAATGACAATCGCGACGTAGCCGATCAGCCCACCCAACGGCAGCGAGCCGGTATCCCCCATGAAGACCTGGGCGGGATTGCAGTTGAACCAGAGGAAGCCCAGGCACGCCCCGAGCATCGCGCCGCAGAGCACCGACAGCTCGGCAGAGCCCTCCACGCGCGGCAGCAGCAGAAACGCCGCGAAGTCCGGCTCGCCCACGACGGCCGACATGACCATGAACACCGCCGCGCACATCGCGGTGCAGCCGCTCGCCAGCCCGTCCATGCCGTCCGTGAGATTCACCGCGTTGGACGTGCCGGCCACCACCAGCACGGTCACGACCATGAAGAGCGGCACCGATACAGTCACGCCGTGGGTGATGGGGTCGCCCTTGTAGAACGGGATCATGATCTGGTTGAAGAACGCCACCTGGCCGGCTGCGAGGTTACGCTGGCCGTACTGGTAGATGAAGAAGGCCAGCATGACGCCGAGGCCGATCTGGAAGAGGAGTTTCTCGTACATCTTCAGGCCGTCGCGCGAGCCGCTGCGGCGCGCGGCTGTGAGCTTGAGCCAGTCGTCGATCGCGCCGAGCGTGCCCAGCCAGAGCATGCAGAACAGGGCCAGGTGCACATAGAAGTTCGTCAGATCGGAGAGCAGCAGCATGCTGACCGCGATGGCAGCGAGAATCAGGATGCCGCCCATCGTCGGAACATTGGCCTTGTGCGCGGTGAGCTGGTTGAGCGCGGCATGATCGAACTCGGGGCGATCACCCATCTTCTTGCGGATGAGCCAGCGAATGGTGCGAGGCCCCATCCACCAGACGATCAGAAAGGACAGCGGAATGGCCACCAGCGCGCGAAACAACGCCGCCTTGTACGCGTATGCCTGGCCGGCCAGGAGGTAGTCGAGCAACAGGTAGATCAAGTTCGCGTCACACCGGACTCGCGGTCCGACTCATGCCGGCACGCGCGTGGTCGCCAATCGCTCGATGAAAGGAATCAAGCGCTCCATGCGGACGGCGCGCGAGCCCTTCAACAGGACGATGTCGCCGGGTTCGATCAGGCGCTCCAGCGCCGGTCCGGCGGTCTCAATGGAGGGGTGCCAGTATATCCGCTTCCCTGTGCCGGCGATCGAAATCGCCCCGTCCGCCACGTTTCTGGCAAAGGCTCCGACGGCCACGATGACGGCAGCGCTCGAGCGCCCCGCCGCGCGACCCAGCTCCTCGTGATAGCGGAGCGTGTCGGCGCCCAGCTCGCGCATATCGCCCAGCACCAGGACGCGCCGGCCGCGCGGCGGGAGCTGGTCGAGCGTTGCGAGCGCCGCCCGCATGCTGGCGGGGTTGGCGTTGTAGGCGTCGTTGAGGATCATCACATCGCCGACGCGCGACGGCTCGAGACGCTGCGGCGGCAGCGCGGCCTTCGCCAACGCCAGGGCGATGTCGGCGTGCGTCATTCCGAATCGCAGACCGACCGCGACGGCCGCCAGTGCGTTGCTGACGTTGTGCACGCCCAGGGCCGGCAATTCGTATTCGAAGCGGCCGTTGACGCGAAACCGCTGACGACCCTCGACCACCGTCACATCGGACGCGCGCAGGTCGGCGTCCGGCTGAAAGCCGAAGCTCAGAACCGACAGATCCTCGCGACGAGCCACCTGAGGCCGGGCGCGGCACTCGTGGTTCAGCACGGCCCACCCGCGCCGGCGGATGTGCGCCAGCAACGACAGCTCCTCCTCCGCGACGCCGGCGAGGTCGCCAAGATACTCCAGATGCTCTTCGCCGAGGCTCGTGACGACGCCCAGGTCGGGCCGAGCGATCTGCGCCAGCGCGGCGACTTCGCCGGGCCGATTCGTTCCGATCTCGACGACGACGTACTCGTCGGCCGCATCGGTCGACAGCAACGTCAACGGAACGCCGATGTGGTTGTTGAAGCTCCTGGCCGCTGCTTTTCCGCTCTTGCGCGATCGCAGCACGGCGTGGATCAGTTCCTTGGTCGTGGTCTTCCCGTTGCTGCCCACGACCCCGATGACAACCGCCGCTGACTGCGTACGGTGGTATCCGGCCAGCCGGCCGAGGGCATCCACGGTGTCGGGTACCACGATCAGCCGACCGGCCTCGCGCCATCGAGCCGGAACCCGGCCCACATCGGCGACAATCGCCGCCACCGCTCCGCCGGACAGCGCGGCGTCGACGAAATCATGGCCATCGAACTGCCGGCCGGGAAGCGCAAAGAACAGGTCACCGTGCCGCAGGTCGCGGCTGTCGGTGCAGATGCGCGACACGCCGATCCGAGGCAGCTTGTCGACGGACCGGACGCCCATCGCCGCCGCGATTTCCTCGAGCGTCAGCTTTTTCATGGCGCGCCGCCGCGGCGCTTCAGGGCCCCCGCCGCCACCTCAGCATCGTCGAAGTGGATCTTCTCCGTCCCGATGATCTGGTAGTCCTCATGCCCTTTTCCGGCGATCAACACGGTGTCGCCCGGGGCCGCCCGCGCCAGCGTGGCCTCGATCGCGGCCGCCCGGTCAACCTCGACCAGCGCGGCGGCCCGCCCGCTCGGAAGCCCGGCGACTATTTCGGCGATGATCGCTTGAGGATCCTCGGTGCGCGGATTGTCGCTGGTGATGACGACCTCATCGGCCAGCCGGGCCGCGACGGCCGCCATGCGCGGACGCTTGCTGCGGTCACGGTCTCCCCCGCACCCGAATACGCACCACACGCGCCCGGTCGTGAAAGCGCGCACGGCCTTCAACACGTTCTCGAGCGCATCATCGGTGTGGGCATAGTCCACAAACACATCGATGCCGGTCCCGTTCGCATCGACGCGTTCGAGGCGTCCGGGAATGCGCCGAACGGCTGCCAGACCCGAGCGGATCGTCTCGAGATCGAGCCCGATCGCCAACATGGAGCCGGCCGCGGCCATCGCGTTGTAAACGTTGTGGCGACCGGCCAGCGGCGTCGCCATCTCCAGCGAGCGGCCGGCAAAATGGAGCGCGAAGCGCGTCCCGCCCGCGCTGCTCTCGATGATGTCAGCTCGCAATTCCGCGCGGTCGCCGAATCCGTAACGCAGTACGCGCGCACGGCAGTCAGCCGTGATGAGGTCACCGTACGGATCGTCGCTATTGGTGACGGCGGTCGCGCCCGGCCGCAGCGAGTCGAACAAGCGCTTCTTGGCCGCGAAGTAGTGGCCCATCGTGCCGTGGTAGTCAAGGTGATCGCCCGTCAGGTTCGAGAAGGCGGCGACCTCGAAGTCGATGCCGTCCGTGCGGCGCTGATCGAGGCTGATCGACGACACCTCCATCGTGGCGAACTGCGCGCCGTGCCGCACCGCTTCGACCAGGTACTCGCTGAGCATCACGGCGGCGGGCGTCGTGAGCGGCGCCGGTATCTGCCGGCCGACGAGGTCGTAAACCACCGTGCCCAGCATGGCCGTCCTGAATCCGGCCGCGCGGAGCAGCTCGCGCGTCATGAACGCGTACGTGCTCTTGCCGTTCGTACCGGTCACCCCGAGGACGCGCAGGCGGCGATCGGCCTGGAGGCGATCCAGCCCGGTCCAGCTCGACATCAGGCGGGCCAATGCCTGACGCGAATCCGGAACGATCAGCTCGATGACGCCCGGGGGGACGCCCACCGAGCGTTCCACGACCACGGCCGCCGCGCCCCCGGCGACCGCCTGCGACACGAACGAGTGACCGTCGACGCGCGTCCCGCGAATGGCCACGTACAGCCAGCCCGGTCGAACCTGGCGAGAGTCATCGGTAATGCCGAGGATCGGCTTGGACGTGAATCCGCCAACGTGAAGGGCCCGCCGACAGAGTTCGGCCATCGGCATGCCGACGTGCGGACTCGTCTCCTCCATGACGTTCATCGAATTCCGTTCCACCCGCTGGGTCGCGGATGCCCCACCGCGACGCTTGCCCCAGCTCTCTGCTTTCCCCCAGCCGGCCGAAGTCTAACACAACGATTCGGCAACTGAAGGCGCCCGGCAGATCAATCGCCGGCGGAGCCGCTCGCCATCTCGACCACCCCGTCGCGCTCGGGCGGGATCTGGAGATACGCCAGCGCGGACGCCATGATCTGCCGCGCCGCCGGCGCTGCGACCGTGCCACCGTAGTATCCGATGGATTTCACAGGCCGTCGCACCGCGACGAAAACCACCAGGCGCGGATCCTGTCGGGGCACCGCCCCAACGAACGAGCTGACGTAAGCGTCGGGTACATAGCCGCCTCCGGGCTTCGGCACCTGCGCTGTGCCGGTCTTTCCGACCACTTGGTACCTCGCCAGCGCCGCCTGCGATCCGGTCCCATGATTTACCACACCCGTCAGGATCACGTCACGCATCGTGTTGGCAACGCCGGGACTCAGAATCTCACGCGGCGAAGTCGGCTGATGCTCCTGAACGACGCTGCCATCCGATTCGAGGATCGCACGGATGAGATAGGGGTTGACCAGCCGACCGCCGTTCACCAGCGCGGCGAACGCTCGCACCATCTGGATCGGGGTCACCGCGATTTCCTGACCCATCGGCACGCTCGTCGTGGAGAAACTGGTCCACTGATGCGGGGGTGGAACGATTCCTTCCGATTCGCCGACGATGCCGACGCCGGTCTTCTGCCCGAAGCCATAGGCCCGCAGCGCCGCCTGGAGCCGGCGGTTACCCAGCCGCTTGCCGAGCTTCGCCATACCGATGTTGCTGGACTTGGCGACCACGTCCTCGAATGACAGGCCGGAATACGGGTGATGATCGTGCAGCAGGCGCTTGCCGTCGCGCCACATGCCGGCCTCGCAATCGATGATCTCGCCCAGCTGCGTCACGCGTTCAGCCAATGCCCACGCGGCAATGAACGGCTTGAACGTGCTGCCAGGTTCGAACGGGTCGGTCACCACCCGATTACGGAAACGCCAGGCCGAGCCCTCTGCGTAGTCCTGGAAATGGTTTGGATCGAATGTCGGAACGTTGGCCATGGCCAGAATCGCCCCGTCGCGTGGATCCATCACGACGGCGACACCGGACTCGGCCTTGTATTTGTCCACTGCGGCCTGAAGTTCTCGCTCCGCGGCCGCCTGAATGACGGCGTCGATCGTCAACACGACGTGGTAGCCGTCACGCGGCGGCTGGTAGCCGTCCTCGGCCAGCCAGAACGCCCGCCGGGCCGCGTCGCACACGATCGTCTTGACCCCGGACTCGCCGGTCAGCCACGACTCGCACTGGTGCTCGATTCCCGCCAGGCCGGCGCCGTCGCGCGAGACGAACCCGACGACCTGCGCCGCCAGCGATGTGAGCGGGTAGGTGCGGTACGGCTCCTCGAAGACACCGATTCCGGGCAGCCGCGTGGCGCGCAGCGCTGCGGCCTGATCGTCGCTGATACGGCGTCGCACGACGAAGAAGCGGCGCGACCCGGCCGCAACGAGGTCCTGCCCGAGTTCGCTGGTCGGCACATCGAGAATCTGACCGACCTGCTCGGCGGCGTGATGCTTGTCGGGCATCAGGGACGGATCAGCGAATACCGACTTCTGAAGCGCGGTGCCGGCCAGAATGCGGCCGTGGCAATCCACGATCAGGCCGCGCCTCGCCGGCAGCGGCACCGTCGCGCGCTGTTGTTCATAGGTTCGAGCCAGCAGGCGCGGCCCCTGGCTGGCATTGATGAAGACCAGTCGGCCGACCAGCGCGGCCAATGACGTCAGCACCAGGCTCATCAGGAGCTGACCGGAAATATACGACGACTTCAATCGAGGCAGGCGCATCCTTGCGTCACTCCCCCTGCGGCCGCGGCGCAGGCGCCAAACGCGGCGGCGCCGCGCGCCGCGGTGGACCGTCCACCACGGGCGGCTGAACGCCCAGTCCCAGCTCCGCCGCCCGCTCCGCGATCCGCTGCGGAGCGCGGAGCCGCGCCAACTGCATCTCAAGACCCCAGAGTTCGTGCCGCAGAGCGGTCTGCCGCTTGTGCAGCCGCTGCACGCGGTGCGCGGCCTTGGCCGTCTCGGCCCGAACCAGCACCATCGCGATCCCGACGGAGGACAGCAGCGCGAGCACCAGCAGCGCGCGAGGGATTGTCATCGTGCGGCCGGTATCGTGCATCCTGCTGACCCCGCCGCGGGTAAGAACCGGCGTTCCGTGCGGCTCAGCGCGTGACGAATTCCGACCCGCCGCGCCGCGTCGCTGCCTCTTCGTCCCCGCCGTTTGTCGTCCTGGGCGGAAGCTTCAGCTTCATGCCCGGCTGAAGCTGCCCGCGACGGCCAAGGACGTCGCGGTTCATCGCCTCAATCTCCTTGTACCGCTGCGAACTTCCCAGCTCCCGCTTGGCGATCTTGGACAGTGTATCGCGCGGACGTACCTCGTAGGTCCGACTCGCGCGCGTCGAGGCCCGCTCGACGGTCCGCGTCGAGGTCTGCCGTGACGAGCCGGCATCGGCGAACCGGGTCGGCGCCGGTGGGCCGACCAGGTCGCCACCTGGCGTCGGCGTCGGGCACGTCTCGCTGGGGATGTTGAGCGTCTGCCCGACCTTCAGGCTGTGCTCGTTCTTCAGCGTTGCGGAATTGGCCTTGAAAATGGCGGCCACAGACGCCGCGCTGCCGCTGCCCATCGTCTTTCTGGCGATGGATGTCAGCGTATCGCCCGGCTGAACCGTGTACGCCTCGGTGCAATCCAGAGTGCTCAGTGCAACCCCGCCGTTCTCGACCGCCGTGGCGCTGATGCGATGCGGACGCGGCGGCGGAATCTCGATCGCGTCGATGCGTCCCTGGAGTGTGCGAAAATCCTGCGCCGACGCGATCGCCGACTCCGGCGTCCGCGATGGCGACGCGGGCGTCGTCCCGTCGGGCCGACGGGATTCGCCGGAGGGTGGGATGACGACCGTGGGCGATGCCGGTGCCGCATCGGCCGTGCGCATCTCACCTGCCGGTCGTTCAGAGGCGGCATCGACCCGGGTGATCAGCGACGGATCAACCGTCGGCAGCGCGTCGTCACGCCGGCGCGTCGGCTCCGCCTGGGCTAACGACGGCTGCGCGGCGGGTAGCGGCGGCCTGGGCCGCGGCTTGGGCGCTTCCCGTGCCACAGCCTCGACCGGCAGGGGCAGGCGACCTGCGTTCGTGACCGTGGTGGCGCCTGGCTGTGAATGGCGATTGAGGCTGTCCACCTCGGTGAATTGAGCCGGCCCGCCCGGTCGCGGCCCCGCCCCCTTCTCAGACAAGATGATCGCAAAGAGGATGATGAACGCCAGACCGACCAGCAGGCCGATCTTTGTCTCCTTGGTCATCGTCGTCACCTCCCGGCGGCCGGGGCGCAACTCGCCGCCAACCGTCCCGCACAGTTCGCCTGGATCCGCTCGGCCACCCGCAGTTTCGCGGAACGGCTCCGCGGATTGATTCGTTGTTCCGCGCGACCGGCCGTCACCGGTCGCTTCGTGAGCACCGCATACTCGCCGGCCCGAGATCGCCGGCGGAAGTCCTCCTTCACGAGGCGGTCCTCACCGCTGTGAAAACTGATGATCGCCAGACGCCCGCCGATACGCAGCACATCCGGCGCCTGCCGCAGCAGGGCTGCCAGCGACTCCGGCTCTCGGTTCACCGCAATGCGCAACGCCATGAACGTGCGTGTCGCCGGGTGAATCCGGGACCGACCGCCGCGCGCGCCAACCGCGTCGGACACCAGCCTCGCCAGCATGGCAGTGCTGTTGATGCGACCCGTCCGACGCGCCGCGCAGATCGCTCTAGCAATTCTTCGGCTTCGGGCTTCCTGACTCTGCACGTAAAGTAGATCGGCGAGTTCCGCCTCCCCCAGTGTTGCCAGCAGGTCAGCGGCGGTTGGGCCCCGCGACGGGTCCAGCCGCATATCGAGCGGTCCGTCGCGCTCGAAGCTGAATCCGCGGGCGGCGTCGGCCAACTGGTTCGAACTGAGCCCGAGATCAGCCAGAATGGCATCCACCGCCCGGATGCCGATCGACTCCAGCACCGCCGACAGATCAGCGAAATTCGCAACGATCAGGCGAACCCGGTCTCCGAAGACCGACAGGCGTTTCCCAGCGACTGACAGGTTGCCGGCGTCGGCATCCAGCCCGATCAACCGCACGGCGGGAGGGGTCCGTTCCAGCAGCGCCGCGGCGTGCCCCCCCAGTCCGAGGGTGCAATCAACGATCCACTCCCTCGCGACAGGCAGGAGCGCGTCCAGAACGTCGCCCACCAGGACGGGTACATGGCGCGGGCCCGAGGCATCGGCGGGCGACCCGGTCTCGGCCATCGTTATCACCGGGAACTGCCGTTAGTGGAGCACCAATGCTGGTAGTCTCGGCAAAGTTCCCCCACAAACCGTAGTTCCGCAAAACCAAGAGCGAATTGTAGCGTATAATCTAAGGCGACGGTACCAGCCCTCCTCCCTGAGGACTGGCACCGCCTGCAACACGGTACTGCATCGCACAGATGCACCAGGCACAGCGGACAGGGTACCGGACCGCGTCATGCTTCGGTACCCTGCCGCTTCCCGGACCGTCAGGCCCAGGTCGAGTCCGACAGGTCAGTGTCCTGGGCGTTCTGGCTCGAGAATCCGCGTCGAAACTCGAAACCGGCAACTCGCCACGCCGGACTTTCCGGAACGCCGACTTCCGTGGTCAGTCTCACCGACCCCAGTCGGGGCCCATGCCGGTACAACCGGCCACCGCGCCGTCGCGTGCAGTTGCTTACTCCGTTGGCTGCACCCGACAGTCCACTCGCCGCCGACGGTCCGCGATCCTCATGACCACGCGTGCCGCCTCCGGCGACTATCGCTGATTGGCCGCACCCTCGCCCTGCGGCCAGGACGGCCTGCTGCGTGCCTCCAGCGCTCTCAGCGCCTTGCGCCGCAGCCCTGAGTAATCTGACATCTCCGCGGCGTGTTCACGCTCGTACGCCGATTTGTTGCGAATTTCAATGTGATCGTGGGCGCCGCAGAGCATCACTTCGCGCTCCAGGTTCACGAGCCTCATCAGCCGCTCGGGCAACACGATCCGACCCTGGCTGTCAGGTTCGACGTCGTCCACGTTGGAGAAGAACACCCGCTTGAAACGCTCAAGATCTTCCTGGTCCACCAAGGCCGAGCGCAATTCAGCCGCGACGGCAAGGAACGTGCTCTCGGTGTAAATCCAAAGACTGTCGAGCGGATCGCCCGGAACGATGTACATCCGCCGGCCGTCCCGCTCGGGGCTGATCTTGGACCGAAACGGCGCCGGGATGGCGACTCGGTTCTTTGCGTCGATCGTGTGCTCATACGCGCCGTTGAACAGGAGCATTCAGTTCTGGCTTCGCTTCGATTCACCACAAGGCCGATCAGGCTAGGGAGTGTTCTACACTTCTCCCCACCGTGCTTGCAAGAGGAAAATCTCGCGCGAGTCGCATTGTGCGTCGGTTAGGCTCCGGACCCGATGCGGAACGTTCGCCAAGCACGAAAGTTGCTCCGCGAATCGCCGCGCTAAGTTTTTTTGTTGAGCGGGAAGGCGTCCAACGCGCGCCGATAGAGCTCGGTTATCGGCCCAAGCGTATCCACCCACCGGTGACGCGCGGCGACCCGCCCCCGACCCGCTCGAGCCAATCGCTCTCGACCTTCGCGATCGGCCAGCAGGCCCTCTACCGCCGCGGCCCACATCAAGAGGTCGCCGCTTGGTGCAAGTGCACCCGATACGCCAGGCTCGATTAGTTCGCGGCAGGGTGCAATGTCGCTCGCCAGAACGCAGCAGCCGGCCGCCATTGCCTCCAGCACGACATTCGGCGAGCCCTCGCTACGCGAGGGTAGCAGCACCAGGTCCGCTGCCTTCATCCAAGCGACGACGTCCGTCCGCCAGCCGAGGAGGCGGATATCGCGGGACCACGCCAGACCGGCGATCCGTTGCTCGATCCTCAATCGCAACGGGCCGTCGCCGCACAGAACCAGGGTAAACGCTCTTCTCAATCGAACGCGATCAAGCACGTCGAGCAGGAAATCCACCCGCTTCACCGGGTCCATGCGGCCGGCCCAGAGCAGCATCGGACGGTCCACCGGGATGCCGGCCGGGGCCCGATCGATCGGAGCGACCGCGTCGATCTCGTCAAGGTCGACCGGATTGGGAACGACCACCACGCGATCGCGAGACCACCCGAACTCATGGCACACCTGGTCGGCCACCCCGGCGCTGTTCACCGTGTGCCAGTCGCTCCAGCCGCTGGTGAGCATTTCGCCCAGGCGATGAAGCGGGCGCTCAACCTCAATGGTCGCCGACGCGGTGATGACCGGCATCGATCGATCGGCCTTCGCAACCAACCGAGCGGCGATGTTGGCGTGGAAAAGCGTCGCATGCACGATGTCGGGATGGTGCCGACGAATCGCGGCGGCCAGTCGGCCGATTGCGGACACATCGAGGCGATGGCGGGCGCCGCAGGTGAACGTGACGATGCCGTCCCGCTCCAGCTCGGCCGCCAGCGGGCCCGGGCCGGCCAGGCAACCGACGACCGGTTCAAAGCCCGCGCTGGGGAGCCGGCGTGCCATGCGGGCGATGCGCAGCGGCGCACCGCCGCGATTCAGGTCGGTCACCAGGAGCATTACGCGCGGCATGAAAGGCGCCGCCTGTGAGAACCGACCGGCACTCAGGCGGTCGCGTGTTCCGGCATCGGCTGCCGCCGGCCAGTCAGCATGCGATGCAGCAGCGCGAAGAGCAGCCCGGCCAGCAGTCCCCCGGCGGCCGGGCGGACCAGCGCGGCGGGCCCGCTCGAATTCGCGAGAAATGGCGTCTGCGACACGTACGTGACCTCGGCCGCCTGAGGTTCCGGTGCCGCGCTGGCCTTCTCGATGCGCGCCGCGATGCGCTGAAGATCTTCCTTGATCTGGGCGATTTCGACATGCGCCGCGGTCAGTTCATCCCGCCGCGATCGGGAACGCTCGGCGGCACGCCGGAGCATCGCGACTTCCTCGTCGATGGCGAGCAGCTCCCGCAGCGCGGCGTCCCGCTTGGCCTTGGCCTGAAGGTGTGCGTTGCGGGCGCGGGTCAGGTCACGGTCGCTCCGCCCGCTCTGCGTTCGCTGAAGTTCCGATCGAACGGCGTCGCTGATGGCCTCGCGCCGCCGCCGCGCGCGGCGGTCCAGGTCGGTGACGGCTTCGGCGAGGGCGTGAATCTTGAAGTTCTCGCGGCCGAGGATAGCGGCTGCCGACGCCAGCAGTTCGGCGGTCGCGGTTTCCAGCTCGCGCCGCGGCTTCTGGAGGGAGCTCTCGACCACGCGCCGTCGGGCCATGTCACCGCCGCCCGACGTCATGGCGTCGATCATCCGTCCGACGCTGTCCGCGGTCTGCCGGGCATCGGCCTCGGTTCGGTGGTACCACTCCACCGCCTTCTGGTGGCTCGACAAGAGCACCTCAGCCTCACCACCGTCCGGCCAGCGGACGATGGGCGCCATCAAGCCGGCCCATTCCGATGCCCAGGTCGAGGCCCGCTGCCCGAACTGAGCGAGCGTTTGCTCGATGCGGGTCAGCGAGGCCGTCAACTGAGCATCATTCGGCTGCGCGCTCTCGGACGCGAGCGCCTGCTGAAGCGCGGTCACTCCCTTCGTCAGGCGTTCAAATCTCTGAGCGACGTCGGCGTCGACGCGGACGATCTCCTCGCGCAGGCCTTTCGCCTTGGACTTGCACTGCTTCAGAGATTCCAAGTAAGGCGGATCGTCAGCCAGCGCCGCCGACAATTCCTCGTCGGAGACGGTGATCACGCCCGCGTCGGGCACCTTGGCCTCGGCCAATGCCTTTGCCGCTGCGGCTTCGGCCCGCTCCGCTTCGTCGAGCGCCGCTCGGCGAGCCTTCTTGGTCTTCTCGGCTTCCGCCAGCTTGCGATCGCTGTCGTCCGCGCGAATCGCCTTCCCAAGCTGGGCCAGTCGGCCTTCCGCCGCGGCAAGGTCTTCGCGGCGCTTCTGCTCGATCGCGCGAAGGTCCGCGAGCGACTCGCCCGGCGGAATCGGGCTCGCCGCCGGCGACTGATTCAACGCATCGCGCAGCGCCAGGCCAACGCCGTCGGCGAGCGTGTCGGAATCCGCCTCAATCCGCAGGCGGTCGTCAGAATCACCCACGCTGATCTTCAGCCGGCCCGACCCTAGCGCCGCCTCCAGGTCTGCTCCAGCCGCGGCCGAAAGCTCCCGCAGGAAGGCGTTGTCACCCAGCCGAGCGAGGAGCGCCGCGCGGTCGGCGCCGCTGGGCAGTTGAACCATGCCCACGGCTGGCCCGCGGTCGCGCGAGACCCACATGGCGGCGAAGACGGAAACCGACACCAGCATCGTCAGCATCGCCGTCGAGCGCCGACGTCCGCGACGCTGATCCAGAGCGCGGTCGGCCCGTTCGGAAGCACGATCGAGTTCGTCGGCATCATCCGCGCCCGATGGTGCGGACGGATCGTGTCGATCGGCGTCCGCAACGACCGTGTCATCGACCGGGGCCACCGGATGGACGAGGTCAGCCAACGCGGTGAATCGCGCCGCCGGTTCGCCGGGCTGTTCAGGTTCAATCGGCGACGCGGCCGCGTCGCCGCCGGTCAACGATTCCTCTTCAAACAGCGCCGCCTCGCGCCGCGCGTGCTCGTCGCCCCGGGCCTCGATCGCGCGCCGACGACCGTCCAGCTCGGTCTCGAGCGATTCGCGGCGCCTGGCCAACTCCGCGTCCATCGCGGCCCGACGCTGGCGCATCTCGGCTTCGAAGCGGCGCAGCCGCTCGGCAATGTCCTGGTCGACGCCGGCGAGGCGCGACTCGGCGTTCGCCAGGGCCTCCTGGGTCCGCCGAAGCTCCGCCTGAGCCTGCGCCTGTGCCTCGGCCCGCAGCCGATGCCGCAGAGTTTCCTCGACGCCGTCGCGGTACTCCCCGAATTCCCGCTCTAGCTCGGCTCGCCGCGCCGCGAGTTCCTCGCGCGCCGCCGCCACCGACTCCGCATGCCGCGCTCGGGCCGCCTCGAGCTCCTCAACCACCGAGGCGCGCGACGCCTCGATCGCCGCTCGTTCGGACTCGGCCTGTCGCTGCCAGGCGGCACGCTGACGATCAAACTCCTCGCGGTCGCGATCAAGGCCGGCGATTCGGTCGAGCATCTCGCGGGAGCGCGACTGGACGTGCTGCTCGATCTGCGTGAGTTGCTCGGTTCGGGCCTGGAGGGCCCGCTCGTGCGCGACGAGCGATTCTTCCTGACGGCGCAGGTCCGCCCGCTGACTCTCGAGCTGCTGCTCCAGCACGCGGAGTCGCTCGACATCCGCCGCATCGGACTCGCGGACGCTCAGTAACTCGGCCCGCTCACGGCCGAGCCGATCCAGTTCGCTTTCCATGCGCGCCTGGATCGCGGCCGCCTGCCGCGCCTGTTCGGTCACGGCCAGCTCACGCTCCGCCAGTTCGCGCTGGCGAATCTCCAACTGGCTCAAACCGGCGGCGTAGGTCAATCGCATCTGCTCGAGCGACCGCCGTTCGGCCTCCAACTGTTCGTTCGCCGAGGTGATGGCGGCCTTCGCCTCCAACAACTCCGCCCGGCCGCGGTTGAGTTGGGCTTCATCGTGCAGGATGGTCCGCGCCTGCTGCTCGATCTCGAGCTGGCGCGCGTCGAGCTCGCTTTGCCGCTGGGCGAGGGCCTCGGACTGAGAACGGAGGTTCTCCCTCTCGCGCTTCAGGACGTTCGATTCGGCCTCATTCTCGGCGCGACGCTCGGCCAGCTCGCCGGCGCGCCGCTCCAGCTCACCAGCGCGGGTGTCGAGTTCGGCCTGCCGCTCGGCGAGGCGGCGATGCTCGTGGCCGAGCTCAATCTCGCGAGACTCGACGCGGCTGCGCAGAGCATCCACCTCAGCCCGGGCGGAGATGAGTTCATCCTTCTCGGCGGCCAGGCCGTGACCGCGCTGATCCAGGTCGTTACGCTCACGTTCCAGTGCCGCAAGATCGCGCGTGAGCGCCTCCTGCGCCAGCTTGAGGCGGGTCTGCTCGTCGCGCACCTGCTGCTGGCGGTCGTCCAACTGCTGCCGCTCGGCGCGCAGCGTCATCTCAAGCTGGTCAAGCTCCACGCCGCGGCGCTGCATCTCGGCCTGCAGGCGGTGTGCCTCCTCACCGATGCGGGCGGCCTCCTCGCGGAGGGCGCGGGCCTCGTCCCGGCCGCGCAGGACTTCCTGCCGTTCGACCTCGAACGCCGCCTTGGCTTCGGCCAGCACGGTCTCGTGCTTCTGCACCGCGCGCTCGCGCGCCTCGACGTCCTCGGACCGCCGATCGAGGCGCGCCCGCGTCGCCTCCAATTCGGCCTCGCGAAGATCGGCCTGCGCCATGCGCGTCAGCAGGCCGGACTCACCGGCAGCCACCGCCTCCTCGCGACGCTTGGCCTCGTCGATGCGGGCGACGGCGTCGTCGAGCTGCTCCTCCTGACTCGAGAGGCGCGCCGCCCAGGTCTCGAGTTCATTCTGCCGGGCCGCGAGCTGCGCCTCGCGCTGATCGAGCGACCGCTTCAACTTCTCGATCTGCTCGGCACGCTCGTCGAGGGCGGCGCGGGCGATCTCGATCTTCTGCAACTCCGGCGCAATGGCGTCGCGGCGGGCCTCCAGACCTGCACGTTCCGCGGCCAGGCGGTCGTGCGCCGCCGCCGCCTCGCGCGCCGCCGCCTCGGACTGCTGCCGCAGCGCCTCGATGCGCACGTCCTCGCGCGTCAGGCGCTCCTGCCACTCCCGCAGGCGACCATCGCGATCCTGCAAGGCCGCTTCGAGCGCGTTCAGCGTGGCCTCGCGCTGCGTCACCTCCGCCGCCGTCCGCGTGATGCGATCCTCGCGCTCCATCAGTTCAGCGGAGCGGCGAGCGCTGTCTTCGGCCTGACGTGCCAACGCGGACTCGCGCTCGTTCAGGGTCGCCGTCCGCTGCTCGATTTCGCGGGCGCGCTCGGCGAACGCCGTCTCGACGTCCTTCGTCAAGCGATCGCGGGTGGCCTCAATCTTCGCGGTCAGCTCTTCCAGTTCGGCCTGGCGGGCCCGTTGACGCTCGCGCTGCTCGTCGAGCGACCGTCTGAGTCCGGCGGCGTGGTCGTCGAGCTTCTTCTGTTCGGCGGCAACGCGCTCGCGCAGCGCGGAGAGACGCTGGGCAACCGCCTTCTCGCGCTGCTCGACCTCGGCGGCCCGGCGGTCGGCCGCCGCAGCCCGCGCCGCCAGCTCGCGCGACAGGTTGTCAAGCTCAGCCTGTCGCGCGCGAAATTCCTCGAGCGTCCTGGACCGGATGGCGTCGCGTTCGCGCCGGACGCTTTCCAGCTCGGCCATCAGGTCGTTGGCCTGCGTTCGATCGCGAAGTGATTGTTTCTTGAGAGCCTGGTTCTCGGCATCCAGCCGCCGGACATCCCCGTGAGCCGCTTCCAGCTCGGACCGCGCACTCTCCAACGCCGCGCGGAGATCGGACAACTCCCGCGAGTCGCCTCCGCTGTCCTGCTGGCGCTGCGACAGCAGGGCAATCTCGTTGGCAATCGCCGAACGCTGCGCCACCAGCTCCGACAGCTCCTGCCGCTGCCGCGCCCGCAGGCTGGCGATTTCCTTAACTTGCGCGTCGGTCTCTCCACGCAGCCGCGCCAGCTCGGCCCGCTCTCGCTCAAGCTGCTCATGCAGCTCGCGCGCCTTGCGCACCTGCTCATCCAGCTCGGCCCGGCGGCGCTCGGCCTCCTGCTGCGCGGCTTCGCCGGCGGCGCGCGATGCCGCGATCTGCCGCCGCTGGGCTTCAAGCTCGGACCGCTGGGCGTCGACGTTGGCCTTCTCGGCCGCCAGCATGGCGCGTTCGGCGGCGATCGCCCGCCGCTCCGCATCCAGCTCGGCCGACCACGTGACGGCGGATGTCGCCATGCCCCCGGCCAGGACCTCGTTGAGCGTGTCGGATGACAGCACCGGCGGAGCGTCGGCCCCGGTCCGCTCACGCTCGAGGGCATCCTTCGCCGCGCCGACGCTGCGGCGAGCCTCGTCAAGGTCGCGAATGTCGCGCGACAGCTCGACATCGAGGTTCATCTCGTCGGCTTCGGTCAGCGTCTCCGGCCAATGGGCATCCACCGTGTCAGCCAACGACAGCGCGCCTGATGGATCGTGACCCGGTTGGGCGGCGGTCTCACGCTGCGCCGCGGCGGCCAGCGCATCGGCCGCGGCTGCGGCGCCGCCGGGCAGGAGCCGGGAGTCGACGTCGAAGCGCACGTCGTGCGGGCCGATCACAATCACGTCACCGGCGCGCAGCACCTCGACCGAAGCCGTCCGCCCGTTCACCATGACGCCAGTGCCGCCGACGTCGCGCGCCAACACGCCGTCGTCGGTCCAGGCGATCAGGCACTGAACGCCGGCCACCCGCGCGTCGCGAATGACGAGGTCCGCGCCGAGATCGGAGCCGATGACCGTGAGCGGGTCCATGCAGTTGACCTGCCCGATCGGTGGCGGACCGCTCAACGTGAATCGCGGCGCGGAGGACTGCTCATCACCGCCGGAGTGGATGCCCTCGACCCGAAAGCGGTAATTCCCGATCTGGAGCTGGTCCCCTTCCGAAAGGCGCTGGTAGCGAATCGGACTGCCATTGACGAGCGTTCCGCGGGTCGCGCCCAGGTCACAGGCGAAACACGCCCCGCGGCAGAAGACGACCGCGGCGTGGACCGGGGCGACACTGGCAGAGTCGAGCACGAAGTCGCAAGTCTTGGCGCGGCCCAGAACAATCAGCGGACCTGAGAACGTCCGGACACGCTGCCGTGCGTTCTGGTAGAGGGCGACGAACGAAATGCTGGACCGCCTGCGCGGCGCGATGTCTGTCGATGGCGACATGCGGGGCTTACCTCGACCGTGGCAATACGAGCAGTCTCAGCGATCCAACTGGCGATCGCGTTCCGATAATATATCGTCTATTCGCCCCCGGATAGCTTCGGGAATCGTCCATTCCGACGCGCCCAACTGGTCCTGAACACGGGACGGGCGGGAACTCACAGCCAGCCCCGTCGTCACGCCCGGCTCGGAAAGCACCCACGCCATGGCCAACTGCCCGACCGTCCGACCGGCCTCCGACGCCAGCTCCTGGAGCTGCACTGCGGCCGATCGGTCGGCCTCTGCCCGCGCGGACCGGCCGGGGCGACTACCCGCGGCGCGACGCAGGGCGACCAGATCGGCGTCGCTGGCCAGCCATCCTCCAGCCAGAACGTCGTCGGCCACGACCGCAATCCCGTGCTCCTGGCAGAATGGCACGAGGTCGAATGTCGCTTCGCGTTCGAACAGGCTCAGCGGCGTCCGGACCACGTGGACTGTGCCTGCTCGCCGTGCACGGCTGACTCCCTCGTAACCGTAATGGCTCAGGCCGATTGCGCCAATGTCTCCGCGCTCGAGTAGTCTGCCCAGCGTTCCCATCAGGTCGGCGACGGGCAGGTCGACGCCCGGCCATCGCACGTGCAGGACGTCCAAACGATCCTGTCGCAGCCGCCGGAGGGCGGCCTCACACAGTGATATGATCATCTCCGGCCGCGTCACTCGCGAATCGCGACCCGTGCCCAACCCTGGAACGCCGCAGACGCCGGCCAGAACGACGTGCTCACGCCGGCTGGCCAACGCATTGCCGACGGCCTCCTCGATCTGTGAAATCCCGCTGGCGAGTGGCAACTCGAGGTAGCTCACCCCGGCGTCGAGCGCGACCTGCGTGGCCGAGATCAGCTCGTTGGGATCCAGGGGTTCCGCCAGTGCGTCGTCAGGTTCGCCAGGCCAGCCGCGCAGGCCGATGACGGACACTCGATACGCCGTCTGACCCAATGCGCGGTGCATCATGGTGGACATTTCGCTACCCCCCTTGGGCGTCTGACCCCACGCCATTCTATTCGCGGGTCGAGTCGATCATCAACGCGGCCGACAGGTACCGGTAACCGCTGGACTTACGTTGACCTGCAGGCGGTGAGGTCCTACAGTGGCCGACGAATCGCACGCACGAGGGCATCGCCATGAAGCCTGTCATCACCGCGGCCGGATCCGGTTTCCCGAACTTCGCCGACCCGTTCAAGTCCTGGGTCGAGGACCTGTCGGGGCGGTCTTACGTCCGATTCTCGCCGACCGACGTCTGGCAACCCAACGTGAACGTGTATGAGTCCAGCGACGCGTTTCTCGTGTGCGTTGACCTGGCCGGGATGTCGCCGGACGCCATCACGGTCGAGGCGATCGACAACAAGCTGGTGATCCGCGGCGCTCGCACGCCGCCGGCACCCAGCGACCTGCCGCCGGGTGACGTCAGCGTGCATCTGATGGAGATCGACAGCGGAGCGTTTCGACGCGAGATCGAGATCCGCCGCGCAATTCGACAGAACGAGATCGGAGCGCGTTACGCAGACGGCCTGCTTTGGATCACGTTGCCAAAGGCGTGAGCCGGCGGAGATCCGGCTCGGACCATGCACTTGCGACGCCGAACGACGACTCAGACAGCAACGGTCGCACGTCCGCTCTCCCCGGCTTGCGACTCTTCGTCCGACGATGCGCCAATCGAACCGCCGCCCGAGCCGACCGAGGACGGCAGGGAGGACGTCTCCGAGGAACCCGCCACGCTGGCCGCTGCACTGGGCGGCGGACCGCGCCGCGTCGAGGTTCCGGAGCTGCTTCCCCTGCTGCCGGTCCGCGACACCGTGGCCTTCCCCGGCACCATCATTCCTCTGACGCTCGGCCGTGAGAAGTCGAAGCGGGTGGTCGACGCCGTGATCACCGGCTCCAAGATCATTGGCATCGTCGCGCAGCGACGCGCGGAGGTCGAGGACCCGCTCCTGAACGATCTGCACCGTGTCGGAACCGCGGCCGCCATTCTCAAGCTGCTGAAGATGCCGGACGGCACGCACAGCATCATCGTGCACGGGCTGGTCCGCTTCGGCATTGAGGAACTGGTCAGCGCCGAACCCTACCTGGTGGCGCGGGCCCACACCCGGGAGGACACGGTCGAGGAGAGCACCGAACTCGAGGCGCTGGTGCAGACGGCGCGGCAGCAGGCGCAGCGCGTCATCGAACTGTCGCCCGGCGTGCCCGAGCAGGCGCTCGAGGTACTCAACAGCATCGACAAGCCCGGCGCCCTGTGCGACTTCCTCGCCGCCAACCTGACGCTCAACCTGACGCAGCGGCAGGAAATCCTGGAAACCTTCGACGTGGTCGACCGCCTGCGAAAAATCGCGGCGCACCTCGCCAAGCAGATCGACGTGCTCGAGCTGAGCGCCAAGATCCAGAGCGACGTCAAGGGCCAGGTCGAAAAGCAGCAGCGCGAGTACTTCCTGCACGAGCAGCTCCGGGCCATTCAGAAGGAACTGGGCCAGGCGGACGCCCGCGAGGTCGAGCTCAACGAGCTTCGCGAGCGCGTTCGCAAGGCGGAGATGCCCGAGGTGGTCGAGAAGGAGGCGATGCGCGAGATCGAACGGCTCACCAAGATCCCACAGGCCTCCCCCGAGTACAGCAACGTCATCGACTACGTCGAATGGCTGTGCGAGATGCCCTGGTCCGTGTCGACCAGGGACCACCTCGACATCGCCAAGGCTGAGGCGATTCTTGACAAGGATCACTACGACCTCGAGCGAGTCAAGAAGCGCATCCTCGAGTTTCTCGCGGTGCGAAAGCTGCGCCCGACCGGTCGCGGTCCGCTGCTGTGCTTCGCCGGGCCGCCGGGCGTCGGCAAGACGTCTTTGGGCCAATCGATCGCCCGGGCGCTGGGTCGCAAGTTCATCCGCGTGTCGCTCGGCGGCGTGCGCGACGAGGCCGACATCCGCGGACACCGCCGCACTTACGTCGGCTCGATGCCCGGACGCATCATGCAGGAGATCCGCAAGGCCGGCGCGAACAACCCGGTCTTCATGCTCGACGAGGTCGACAAGCTCGGCCAGGACTTCCGTGGCGATCCGTCGTCCGCGCTGCTCGAGGTTCTCGATCCGGCCCAGAACGCCACCTTTCAGGATCACTACCTGGGCGTGCCATTCGATCTGTCGAAGGTGATGTTCATCGCCACCGCGAACTACACCGAGGCCATCCCGCCGCCGCTGCTTGACCGCATGGAGGTGATTGAGCTGCCCGGCTACACGACGACCGAGAAACTCCACATCGCCAAGACTTACCTCGTCCCGCGGCAACGGGACGAAAACGGTTTGAAAGCGGCCGAACTGAGATTCGACGACGCGAGCCTGCTGGAGATCATCGACAGCTACACGCGCGAGGCGGGTGTCCGCAACCTCGAACGCGAGATCGCCAACATCTGCCGCGGCGTGGCGGCCCGCAAGGTGCAGCGCCGCAAGGCACCGGCCGTGGTGCGAAAATCAGACCTGGCCGCGTTTCTCGGCCCGCGAAAGTTCGAGCCCGAAGTGGCGCTGCGGACGAGCACGCCGGGCGTTGCCACCGGGCTGGCCTGGACGCCCAGTGGCGGCGAGATTCTCTTCGTGGAGGCCTCCGCCATGCCTGGCAAGGGCAATCTCCAGCTCACCGGCCACATCGGCGAGGTGATGAGGGAGTCGGCCCAGACGGCCTACTCGCTGGTACGCAGCCGGGCGAAAGCGCTCAACGTCGACCCCAAGAAGCTGAGCGAGCAGGATATCCACATTCACGTTCCGGCCGGTGCGGTCCCCAAGGATGGTCCATCCGCCGGCGTGAGCATGCTGGCGGCGCTGGTGTCGCTCCTGACCGGCCGGGCGTGCCGCAGTGATGTGGCGATGACCGGGGAGATCACGCTGCGCGGCCTGGTGTTGCCGATCGGCGGCCTCAAGAGCAAGACGCTGGCCGCGCACCGGGCGGGCATCCGGAACATTGCGATTCCCAAACGCAACGAGAAAGACCTGGTCGAGGTGCCGGCCGATGTCCGCAAGCAGATTCGCTTCATTCCGGTCGAGCGCGTGGAGGAGCTCCTCGGCGCGGTGTTGACGCCGGCGTCTGACCGGAATGTGCCGCGCCGGCGCCGGCGTCTGACGCAGCGCTCGGCGGCCGCCCGGCGCTAGCGCCGGCGCCGCGACAACCACCTGTCTTTACCCTCTGGCGCGCCCCTACTACTATCCGGACCCCGCGTGCGATGCGACGCGCAGCGCCGTCGCTCCCGCTCGCGGCCGTCGGAGTCGGACATGGCCGAGCAGCCAGCCTCATCGAAGAAGGTGTTCCTGACCGGGGCGAGCGGATTCGTCGGTGGGTACGTGTTCCGCGAGTTGATCGCACGAGGGTACCACCCGGTGTGCCTGCTGCGATCCGGCGACCGATTTCGGCGAGCCGCCACGAACGTCGATCCAGCGATGTACTCGGTCATCGAGGGCACGCTGTTTCAGCCCGCGGCCCTCGCGCGGGCGACGCGCGACGCGATGGCGGCGATCCACCTTGTGGGCATCATCGTCGAGCGACGCGGACTGGGTCGCGGTCAGAGTTTTCGCCGCGTGCACGTGGAGGGCACGCGGCAAGTCGTCGACGCGGCTCGCGCCGCCGGCGTGCCGCGATTCATCCACATGTCGGCGCTGGGAAGCCGGCCGGATGCGCCGGCTACTTATCATCGCACCAAGTATGAAGCCGAGCAGATTGTTCGCGCCAGCGGCATGGCATGGACCATTTTCCGACCCAGCATCATTCACGGGCCGGATGGCGAGTTCATGGAGCTGGTCAAGTCGTTCGTCGCATCGCCCTTCCCGCCGGTGATTCCTTACTTCGGAAACGGCGAACACAAGCTGCAACCGGTCTCGGTTCGGGATGTGGCGACCTGCTTCGTATCGGCCCTATCGAACGAAGCGACCATCGGCAAGGTGTTCGAAATGGGCGGCCCGCGGGCCTACACGTGGAAGGAGCTCTACGAGACCTGCCGGCGGCTGATCCCCGGTTCATGCCGGATCAAGCCGAAGGTGGGCGTGCCGGTGCCGGTCGCGAAGGTCATCGGCCGTATCGGCGACCTCAACGACCTGCTGCTCGGGACGCGCCTGGGGGTGCCGTTCAATCTGGACCAGGTTCGGATGTCGCAGGAGGACAGCACGTGCGACCCGCGGCCGGTCGAGCAGACATTCGGCATCCGCCTGCGCGACTTCGAGGAAGAACTGGCCGCGTACGCGAACCTGATTCGCTGACGCGATCGACCCGCCACGGCTGCCGCGCGCGGTCGTCGCAGCCGCGTTTGCGTGCCCTTCGCGACCCGCCCGGTGCTATGGCGGTCGAATACGAACGATGGCGGCGACCGTCGCAACACTGGATGCGAGCGCCAGCACAACGAACACCCACTCAATCGGGGCGGTGCGAGCGCGCAATTCGCGATAGGCCCGACGGAAGACCGCTTCGAGATCGGGCAACGACCTCAGCTCCGGGGGCAGGCGATGGGCTTCGAACTGCCGAAGCTCCACGTGCGCAGCCCTTGCCGCCTCGCGAACTTCGCGCATGCCAGCCGGATCGACGTCGAGCCAGATCGGCCACGTGACCTGCGCCAGTGCGACGATCGTCAGCCCGGCGAAACCAGCCCGGACCGCCGGCCATCTCAACGAGGCCACGCACACGAACGGCAGCACGAGGACGAGGTAGCGCTCGTGCACCTGCGTCGGCAGCATCATGAACGCCAGAAGGCTGAGCGATGCGTAAAGCAAGAGGCCCTCAGCGCGACCGCGCCATCGAACGGCCGACCAGGCAAGCCCCGCCAGTAAGGCCACGGCCAGCATGAACTTGCCCCAGGCGTCTCGCGTCAGGCCGAGGCACGGCGTGGTAGCGTCATCGGAAAGCGTGAGAAGCAGATCAACGTACCAGACGTTGAATGCCTTGAGTGTGGTCAGATGCGAATAGGTCGCGAACAGATTGTCCCAGTAGCTGGCGCGAAACCAAGCCCAACCCGAGTGCAGCGTGAACGGCAGCGCGATCAGATTCAAGGTCAGTGCGCCGGCAGCCAAACCTGCGAGCGGCTGCCATCGCGCTGACGCATCGCCAGCGTCTGCCGTTGATCGAGGCGGCGCGAGCAGGGCCAGGCCCCAGACCGGCAGGAGCAGAATCGCCTGCGGCTTGAGCGAGGCCGCGACGCCCCAGAGCACTCCCGCGAGCATCCACCGCTGCCGGACCATCGACCAGAGCATCCAGATGGCCGGCGCGAGGAGCATGGTGTCGGTCTGCGCCCAGACGACGGAGTCCCACCAGAGCGGCGGAAGAAAGAGCATCAGCCCCCATGCCCAACGGGCGGTGCGTTCGTCCCCGAAGTGCCGAGCGAGCGCCGCGGCGCCCGCCGCGAGGATGACATCGCACACGATCACCCACGCCGAGAAGCAGTACTGCGAGAGCGTGGTGTTGACGACTCGATCGGACGACAACCGGCTGAACACCCAGCCCGAGACGGCGAGTCGGTAGGCTGAGCCCGGCGGGTAATTGCACAGGCGGTCGAAGCGCCGCTCGGTGGTGATCCACTCGCCGTCTTCGCGAACGCGCAGCGGCAGCCGCCGGGGCGGGTGGTCATAGAGCGAGGTCACGCCGTCATCGACGGCCTGCACGCCCCAGCGAACGAAGTCATCGTGGTCGCCGGGGTAACCGAAGTACGGGCTGAGCGGAACGAGGAGGACGCGGAGCGCCAGCGCCAGCAGCAGCGTGTCCACCCAGAACAGGCGGTATCCCTCACCGGCCGTCGCGCCGGAGTTCGTGCGGATTGAGTCGTCAGGATGGTCCATGGGTTCCGATTCGACCGATGCGCCTCGCCGAGTCAAGGAAAGCCGGGGCCCGCCGTAGCGACATCATGGACGGGCGGAGCGCCATTCGGTCAGCAGCAGCATCGCCAGCATCACGACGTGCGCCACCGCCAGTCCATCGCGCACATGGGCGTTGCCGTGCCGGCAAATCCAATTCACGGCCGTCGGCAACGCCGGCCACGGGCGGAAGACGAGCGGGAGTTCGTTGACGAGATTCAACATGACGGTGACGGACAGGAACGCGGCCGGCAGGAACCATCGCCGCTCGGTTGCTGCCGCGGCGATCAGCAGCGCGACGGCGGGCACCGCGTATCGTTCGTGAATCTGGGTCGGCAAGACGAAGAAGGCCCACGCGACGGCGGCCAGCGCGGGCCATGTCGCCTCGGTCATGAAGCGCAGTCGGGCCCAGCGCAAGATGATGATCGCTGTCCCCAACACCATCAGACACATCCCCCAGGCGCGGAGCGTGAGTCCTCCCATGCCGATCGAACGATCGTCGGCCCACGGGGCGAGCAGCCACCAGAGGTTCATCGCACCGAGCGTGGTCTGGGTGTAGTAGCCGACCGCATGGCGGTAGCCGATCCACCACTGGGGAAGGGTGCCGACCATCGCGGACGCCGAACCGACCGCCGCCGCGGCGAGAGCCGCGCCGAGAGCGATGGACCCGCCGCGGCCCGCCCAGTCGGCGCGGTACCGCGCGGCCACCGCGATGCCCAGCAGGGCGACGACTGGCAGGGCCTGGAGCTTGAGCAGCAAGGCGAGCGCGCAGGCCGCGCCGAGCAGGACGGCGCGGCGCTCCACATAGGCCAGCGCGGCGAGCAGCAGCAGGCCGGCGAGAACCGTGTCCGTCTGGCCCCACACGGCGGAGTCATAAACGAGCGCCGGACTGAGGGCGTAGAGCACCGGGGCCGATACGCTGAACCATGTTCGCACACCCGCGGCGTTCCAAGTCCGAGCCGCACGGACCACCCCGCTGGGCGACTTCGGGGACGGCGGTGGATGGTCCGGGTCAGGCTCGGTCTGCCGCCGCGCACTCGAGTATCCGGCGGAACCGGATTCGAGCGCATCGACCGCGCGCGGCGTCAGCGGCCGCCCGATGCGAGCGACCAGCCAGACGCCGAGCACGTCCGCCAGAATGCCCGGCAGTTTGAGCAGAACCCAGGTCCGGGTGAGGCGACGATCCGAGCCGTCACCGATCGGAAGGGTGAACGGTTCGGATTGCCCGCTCCAGTCCAGCAGCGCCGCGTACAGGCGCAGGAACGTCGGGTAGAGCGGCGGGTAGTTGCAAGGGGGATACTCGGGCCGAGCGTCGGTCGGTACGAATCGCTGCGGACCGACGGCCCACGCCTGATACCAGGCAAGATCACCGGAGAATGCTCCGTGCGGAGCGAGGATGCCACGTATCGCCAGTGCGATCAGCATCCACGCGGCGATCCACGCCGGCCATACCCAGGCTGTCGAGCGGGCCTTGTCGATCGCCATGTCGAGCTCGCCGACCGCGCGTTGATCGGGAACGATGCCGCGCCCGACGCCGCGATCAGGCGCTCGGACGGGCCACGTGCAAGCCCAGTTCACGCAACTGCTCGACCGCCACATCGCCCGGCGCCTGCGTCAGCGGGCAGACCGCCCGCGCGTTCTTCGGGAACGCGATGACGTCGCGAATGCTGGGACGGCCCGACAGCAACATGGCGATCCGGTCGAGACCCAGCGCGATGCCGCCGTGCGGCGGCGCGCCGAACCGCAGGGCGTCGAGCAGGAAGCCAAACTTCACCCGGGCCTGTTCAGGGCTGATGCCAAGGATCGAGAAGATCTTCGACTGCACGTCGGCACGGTGAATTCGGATCGATCCGCCGCCCAGCTCGATGCCGTTCAGCACCAAATCGTACGCCTTGGCGCGGACCCGCAGCAGGTCCTTGACGCTCGGCACGGAGTCGCTGTCGACCCCGAGCATGCCGAGGTCTTCATCCTTTGGCGCCGTGAACGGATGGTGCATCGGCGTGACCGCCCGAGTCTCGCTGTCCCAGCCGAAGAGAGGGAAGTCGACCACCCAGGTGAATTCCCACGCGCCAGATGGGATGAGGCTCTTCCGCCGCGCGACCGCCTCCCGCAGCCAGGCCAGGTGCTTGCAGACGTCACTCTCGTTGCCCGCGGCAAAGAAAATGACCTCGCCCGGCGACGCGCCGGTGGCGGCGACGAGGTCGCCCACGACCGCGTCCGGCGTGATGAACTTGGCGATGCCGGTCTGCAATGCCGTCCTGCCCTCCTCAGCCACGACTTTGACGTAGGGCAGGCCACCCGCGCCGATACCCTTGATCTCCTCGGTCAGGCCGTCCAGCTCCTTCCGCGTCAGTTCCGCCGAGGCCGGGGCCACGATGCAGCGAACCGCGCCGCCGGCGTCGATGGCGGTGCGAAACACGTTGAACTCGGTCCGGGCGGCGAAGGCCGTCACGTCGCGAATCTTCATGCCGTATCGAAGATCCGGCCGGTCGATGCCGTAATCGCGCATGGCGGCGTCGTAGGTGAGCCGAGGCATCGGCAGCGGGACGCTCACCCCAAGCAGCTTCTCAAACACCTCGGCCAGGCAGGTCTCGACATGGCGCATCACGTCCTCCGGCTGGACGAAGGCCATCTCGACGTCGATCTGGGTGAACTCGGGCTGGCGATCGGCCCGCAGGTCCTCGTCTCGGAAGCAGCGCGCCACCTGCATGTAGCGATCAAAGCCCGCTATCATGAGCAACTGCTTGAACAACTGGGGCGACTGCGGCAGCGCGAAGAACTTGCCATTCTGCACGCGCGAGGGGACGAGGTAATCGCGGGCCCCTTCGGGCGTGCTCTTGGTCAGGATCGGCGTCTCGATGTCGAGGAAGCCGTGACGGTCGAAGTAGTCACGGATCGCCTTCGTCAGGCGATGCCGCATGATGACCGCCTTCTGCATCGGCCTGCGGCGCAGGTCGAGATAGCGATAGGCCAGCCGCGTGTCTTCGTTCGTTTCAAGATCGTCGATGATCTCGAACGGTGGCGTGTCGGCGCGGCTGAGCACGTCGACCAGATGGGCGTTGATCTCGATCTCGCCTGTGTCGAGGTTGGGATTGACGTTTTTCGGGCCGCGCAGGGCGACTTCGCCCTGCACGCAGATGACATCCTCACTCCGCAGACCGCGGGCGATCTTGTGAGCCTCCGGATCGGTGTCCGGGTTGAATTTGACCTGTGTCAGTCCGCCGCGGTCGCGCAGATCCACGAAGACCATGCCGCCGTGGTCCCGAGCGGTGGAAACCCATCCGCACAGGAGCACCGTCGTTCCGACGTCGGCGGCCCGCAGGTCGCCGCATGTGTGGGTTCGCTTGTTGTAGGGCAGTGGCACGCCCGGTCTCCTTCGTCCCTGAAAAAGCAGGCAGATTATGCGGGCTTGCTCGCAAACGCAAAAAAGCCCGCGCGGACACGGCCGCACAGTGCGCGGGAACCCGACGCGAGCGCCGACGTCCAACCTGGATGCCGGAGCGGGCTTGCCGCCGCGCGCGGACGCTCGCTGGCTGATAACCGGGCGTTTCGAAGTTCAAGAAGGAGTGCAGGCATGCGAAGTCGGACACGGGCGGGACGTCGATCTCTCGGATCGCCACTCGCACTGATCACGATCGGAATGGCGGTCGTCGTCGCCCCCGCGCCGGGCGACGAACTCAAGCTCAGCCGGATCGCCCTGTTCAGCTCGGGCGTTGGCTACTTTCAGGCGGACGGCGTCGTCAACGGCGACGCCGCCATCGACCTGCGGTTTCGTAACGCGCAGATCAACGACATCCTCAAGTCGCTGGTGGCGATGGACCTCGACGGGGGCCGCGTGCGGGCCGTCGAATACCCGTCGCGCGACCCGGTCGAAAAGACGCTGAGGAGCTTCGGGGTCGACATCAGCGACCGCCCGACGCTGGGCGTGCTGCTCGATCGGCTGCGCGGCGTGCCGGTCGAGATCGGTCCGCCGGTCCAGATGAAGGGTCTCCTGCTCGGCGTGGAGACGAAGATCGTCGGATCCGGCGACAGCAGGCCGGTTTCGGTGGAATACGTGAACGTCATGACCGACGACGGCCTGCGAACGTTGAAGCTGACCGACGCGGGCACGATTCGCATTCTCGACGCCAGGAGCGAGTCCGAACTGAGGCAGGCGCTGCTGACGCTGGCTGCGGCGCGGGACTCCGACCGCAAGGTCGTCCGTGTGTCGTTCAGCGGAGACGGCAAGCGGCGCGTCCGGCTGGGATACCTGCTCGAGTCACCCATCTGGAAGACGAGTTACCGCCTCGTGCTGACGGACGATCAGAAGCCCTACTTGCAGGGCTGGGCAACGATTGAGAACACAACCGAGGAGGACTGGCGTGACGTTCGCGTGTCGCTCGTCTCCGGACGACCCATCTCGTACGTGATGGATCTGTACACGCCCCTCTACGCGCAACGCCCGACCGAGGTGTTTGAGCGGTACGCGATGCTGCGTTCACCGGACCACGCCGCCGGGGCCGGCGATGCCCGGGAGCGCATGGCGGTTCCGCTTGCGGCGCCGGCACCCGGAGGGCAACGCAGCAGCCGCGATCGCGCGCTCGCCGTTGACCCGGAAAGCCCCGAGCTGGCCGACCAGGTCGGTCAGACCATCAGGCAGAGCGTGCGGGCAATCGCCGAGGGAGCCTCGGTCGGCGAGCTGTTCCGCTACGAGATCGGCTCGCCCGTGTCGCTGAAGCGGCAGCAGTCGGCCATGCTGCCCATCGTGACCGCGGACGTCGAGGCGCGGAAAGTCTCGATCTTCAATCGGTCCGTCCACGCCCGGCATCCGCTCAACGGGCTGTGGCTGACGAACAGCACCGGGTTGCACCTGTCGCAGGGACCGGTGACGGTGTTCGACGGCGGTACCTACGCGGGCGACGCCAAGCTGGCCGACATTCGGCCGGGTGAGAAGCGCCTGATGTCGTATGCGCTTGACCTCGCAGTCGAGGTGGACCTGGTCGAACAATCCGAACCGGACAACGTCCTGAGTATCCGGATCTCGCGCGGCACCATGCGAATTCGCCGCAAGCAGGTGCGCATCGCCGAGTTCTCGCTTCGAAACAAGGATGCAAGGCCGCGGACCCTCGTCCTGGAGCATCCGCGCCTGGCGACGTGGGAGTTCGTCGGCGATGTCCGGCCATTCGAGAGCACGGAGACCCTTGACCGCTTCAACGTGGACGTGGCCGCGGCGGCAAGCCGGGCGATCCGCATCGTCCGGCAGATCGTCGTTGAAGATACCCTCGTGCTGGCCAGTTCTGGCGAGGTCGACCTGGCCGCAGTCGTCAAGACAGGACCGGCCAGCGCGGCGCTTCGGGCAGCCGCCGACGAGTTTGCCCGCCGGCGTGCCGAGATCGACCGGCTGCGCGAGCGGATCAGGGAATCCGAGCGGCGAGCCATCGTGATCGAGTCCGACCAGCAGCGCATCCGGGAGAACCTCAAGGCGATTTCGGCGACAAGCGACATTGCCCGTCGATATGTCAGTAAGCTCGACTCGCAGGAATCCGAGCTGGAGACGGTTCGCGCCGAGATCATGGCGCTGCAAGCAAAGGTGGATGACGCACAGGCTGATCTCGAACAGTGGCTGAGTTCGCTCGAGATCGAGTGATCCGCCGAACGAAAGTCGCGGGCCGGTGACCGGGGATGGAACGCCGCAGGCCGGGCATGCGCCGCATCGGCCGGCGGCGGCCACCCCGGCGCCGGAGCCCGTTTGCACGGCCGACGCGTTCCGGCCGACAATCAATCGCCATGCGACCCGCCGCCGTCACAGCGATCCTCGTCGGCCTCGGCCTTGCGTTCGCGTCGCCGAGCGCCGCGATCGGCCAGCCGCATGTTCTCTACCGCCCGATTGATCCGGACATCCTGCGCTTGCCGAACCTCTGCCACGACGGCGGTTTTGAGCAAGCGCACGCCGACGATTCGGCGTGGCGCCCCCACGTTCGGGGCTTCGAGATTGATCGCCAGGTGCGTCGCTCCGGCCGGCAGTCGATTCGATGCCGAGCCGACGCGGCCCGTGGGATGAGCGGAGCGTCGCAGCGGATCGAGTTGCGACAGACGCATCCGACCCCGATCCTGCTTGAAGTGTGGACGCGGGGCGAGGGCATTGGGTTCGCCCCGTCGATCGACTTCAGCCTCTACGCCGATCTGACATTCGCGGATGGAACCCGTGAGTGGGCGCAGTTCGCCGCATGCACACCCGACACGCGCGATTGGACGCGCACCCGACGAACCTTGCGTCCCAGCAAGCCCGTTCGCGCAGTCGACGTGTTCTGCCTGTTCGCGAACCTGCCCGGATCGGCTTGGTTTGACGACGTCGCCTGCCGTGTGCTGGACCCTGACATCGTGCAGGAGTTCGACGGCGAGGCGGTTCGGCCGGACCAGACCACGACGCGGCCCGACCCGGCCGCGTCACGCGCCCATGCGATTTCCATCGCGGGGACGCGCCTCCTGATCGGCATTCAGGCTCACCTCGGCGACCGCGCCATTCGGCTGCTTGAGCCTCGAAACGTGGTACGTCAGGGTCCGTCCATCGCGGCCGAGTCGCGGGATGCCGTGTCGGGCGCTATCCTGCGGACGCGCGTGGTTGAATCCGAGATCGGTTCGCTCTTCGTCACCCTCGACGTGGTGACCGCGGCGGCGACTTCGCAACCGGTCACGGTGATCCTCGCCACCGAGCCACCCGGCCGACCGTCGCGATGGTGGGTCGATGGAAATCTCGACCAGACCATTGATCCCCGCCGGCACTATGCCTCCGTCGTCCGCGTCGGCGCGGGCAAGACCGGTGACGCATCGCGATACCCGCTCGCCGTCGTCTCCTCACAAAGCCGCGGCGCCGCCGTTGTCGCCGGACGCGAGCATCCGCCCATCCCGACCCGGTTCGGCTACGACGGGCCCAGCGGATTGCTCTACGCCGCTTGCGACGCGCTCGTGCCCGTCATGGGCTCGCGCGCACCGGTCCGCCTTTTCATCGAGTTTCAGCCCATCGACGCGCCGGGCGACTTCCGCACCGCCTGGGCGCAACTGATCGGCCCGCGCTGGCCGGCTCGATCCGACATCGAACCGGGGTTGTGGATGCCGTTCGCGCCCATCAGCGAGATTCCCAACCCCATCGACTTCGGATTCGCGTTCAAGGAGGGCATCGACGACGTTGCCTACGACGATGCCCACGGCGTGCTGACGTTTCGATACTGCGAACCCCAGAGTTGCTGGCTGAAACTGCCACCCGAGGTTCCGCGAACCTACGACGCGTGCGAAAAATACCTGCGGCGGGTCGCCGCCGATTCGCAACACCCGCAGCACCGGGACGCGGTCGCCGCACTGACCTCGGCCTGCCGCCGGGCGGACGGCCGGCTGCATTTGTGGCCGATGAACCGGCCGTGGTGCGATGGGTGCGTGATCGCGCTCAGCCCCGACCCGGCCATTCCCGGCCCCAACAAGGCGATGCTGAACTTCGACCTCTCCGATGCGCGCCGTTACACCGCCCTCGGCGTGGACGGCGAGTACCTCGACACGCTGGACGGCTGGAGCGACATCATCGACATGGACCCGACCCGCGTCGCGACCGCGCGACATGCCTCGTTCGAACCCGGCACGTGGCGACCGGGCGTCCACAATGCGGCCGCCATCGGCGAGTACGCAGCCTATCTGCGCCGAGCGCGGTCGGTGCTGGGACCGCCGCTGCTGATGGCCAACTACTGCCCGACGTCGTACTGGTGGATGGCACCGCTGTTCGACGTGATGGGGCAGGAGGTCAACTGGAAGATCGACAGCCAGTGGACGCCCATGTCACCCGAGGACATGTGGTACCGCCGCGCCTTGTGCGGCCGAAAGCCCTACGGGTTCCTGATGAACACCGACTTCGACCGCTGGACGGACGCGGACACTCGCCGCTACTTCATGCGAGCGACGGCTTACGGATTCTTCCCCGGCTTCTTCAGCCACAATGCCGCCGACCGGCAATACTTTCGGTCGCCGGCACTGTATGAGCGCGACCGCGAGCTGTTCAGGCGCTTCGTCCCGGTGCTCAAGCGGCTGGGGCGCGCCGGCTGGGAACCGGCGCCGCACGCGCGCGTCGAGCCGGGAGCCCTGCGCGTGGAGCGGTTTCAACACCACGCCGGCGGCCCAGCGTACTGGACGTTCCATAATCCGACCGACCGACGGCTGTCCGGCGTGGCATGGATCAAGCGCAGCCGGCTTCCGGAGGGCACCATCGCGATGCGCGATGAGCTGTTCGGGGGGCGGCTCGCGGGTACCGTCGAGGGAGAGGAACTGCGACTCGCCCTCGACCTTCCGCCCGACGAGACGCTCGTACTGACCGCCGCACCGAGCCGGTGAGTGATGACCGCGCGGTCGCCGATTGAGTCCCGGGAGCGATCAATCCAGCGGCCAGACGCGGCGGCCGCCGATGTAGGTAGACGCGACTCGCACGCCGGCGAGGTCGTCCGGGCGAATCGACAGCGGGTCGGTCTCGAACACGGTGAAGTCGGCCAGCATGCCGGGTGCCAGCCGGCCGATGCGATGCTCACGGTGCATCGCAAACGCCGCGCCGCGCGTGTACGCGCTCAACGCTTCCTCCACGGTCAGGTTCTGATGCGTCATCCACGTGCGACCGTTCAGCGTTCGCCCGGTAACGGCGGCATGCACGCCCGCCATCGGGTTGAGCGTCACCACCGGCCAGTCGCTGCCGAAGGCGAGCGTCGCGCCGCTCGCCAGCAGGTCGCGAAACGCGTAGCTGCTGCGGGCACGCTGCGGGCCGATCGCCAACTCGGCGTACCGACCGTCGTCGGCCTTGTGGAGCGGCTGCATGGAGGCGATTACACCCTGCCGGGCGAAGCGCGGGACGTCGTCCGGAAGCAGGTGTTGTGCGTGCTCGATGCGCTGTCGCCGATCTCGTGGAGCGCGGCGGGCCGCGAGATCGGCGTAGAGATTCAGCAGCAGATGGTTCGCCTCATCACCGATGGCGTGGATCGCGGACTGAAAGCCGGCGGCATCGGCCGCATCGAGGTTCGCCCGCATGCGACCCGGCGCGAGCATCGTGTCTGAAAGCAGCCCGCGCGTCTCAGGGCGATCGGCGAACGGCTCGCGCATGTACGCTGTCCGCGATCCCAGCGAGCCATCCATGAACGCCTTGAACCCGGCAATCCAGAGGCGATCGTCTCGAACCGGCATCGACCGAACGCGATCGACGAACGCCGCCCAGTCCGACTCCATCACGTACACGGCAACCCGCAGCGTGTCGCGGCCGTCGGCGTGCACGCGCTGCAACGCCGCCAGGTCGGCCCACTCCGACATGGTGGCAACGGCCGTCACGCCAAAGCGGTTGGCCTCGCGCATGGCGGCAATGGTGTCGGCCGCCTGCTCCTCGAGACCGGCGGGGGGCACCAACGCCGCGACCCGTTCGATCGCCGATTCCTTCAGGATGCCCGTCGGCCTGCCCGTTGCGTCGCGTTCGATTGTGCCGCCCGGCGGGTCCTTCACGTCGCTCCGATCGATTCCGGCCAGTCGCAGCGCCGCCGTGTTGGCCAGCGCGCCATGGCCGTCCATGCGGTACAGCAGCGCGGGAACATCGCCGGTGATGGGATCGATCCAGTCTCGCGTCGGTGTGCTCGGGTCGGCCCAACTGTCGGTCGACCATCCGCGTCCCAGGAGCCAGCCACCGCGGCGCACCTCCCGGGCGCGCGCCGCCACGGCGTCGACGAACGCGCGTCGGTCAGCCAGATCGCGCATTGCCAGCCGCGACAGCGACGCCCCGCCGGAAACCAGGTGCAGGTGCGAGTCGATCAGGCCGGGAGTGACGCGCCGCCCGCCGCAATCCAGGATCTCCGCTCCGGGGCAGGCTCGTTCGGCATCTGTCCGCGTGCCGACGGCGACGATGAGCCCATCGCGAACGGCCATCGCTTCGGCCGCCGGCCGGTTGGGGTCGGCGGTCCACAAACGAGCATTGACAACTAACAAAGTGCCAACGGCCGGTTTCGAGCTCATGGGGGCGACGGCATGAGGCGACCCGCATCCGGACGGCGGCGCCGCAACCGCGAGGCACAGGCCGACGAGCGCGGAGCGCGTCCGTTTCGAAGCGTTCATCGCGTCGAGTATCGATCTCGGGCGGAGACCGGTCAAGCGAACCGCGGCCGCCTGCGTACAATGTTCGGCCATGCAAGCCATCGAGACGCACCGGCTCTCGAAGTCATACGGGTCGCGCCGAGTCCTTGAGGGGGTCAGCGTGGATATCCCGACGGGCACGTGCTGCGGCCTGCTCGGACCCAACGGCGCCGGGAAGACGACTCTGATTCGCGTTCTGCTGGGCTTCCTGCGGGCGTCGCACGGCGAGGCGCGCGTGCTCGGGCAGGACTGCTGGCGCGACGGCCCGCGGCTGCGCCAGGACGTTGGGTACCTCCCGGGCGAGGTGCGCTTCTACGAGCGCCTCACCGGCGCTCGCACCCTGGCGTTCTTCAACGCGGTTCGCGGAGGCGGCCACACGGCCGAAATCCGACGTCTCGCAGAGCTTTTCGATCTGGACCTGTCCCGCCGGGTGCGGGCCTACTCGCAGGGCATGCGACAGAAGCTTGGTCTGATCCAGGCCCTCATGCACCGTCCGCGACTGCTCGTGCTCGACGAACCGACGACGGCGCTCGATCCGCTGGTGCGCCGCACGCTCTTCGCCGAATTGCGGCAGGTCAGCCGGCAGGGGCGCACCGTTCTCTTTTCCAGCCACACGCTGGCCGAGGTCGAGGAACTATGCGACGAAGTCGCGATTCTGCGCGGAGGCCGGCTGGTCGAGATGTCGCGGGTCGATGACCTGCGGCGTCGCGCCGTCCGGCACGTGGAGATCACGTTTCGCGATGGCCGCGCGCCGATCGCCCCACCGCCCGACGCCCTGCGCGTCGTCAGCCGCGACGCTCGCCACCTTTCCGGCACCTTGGTCGGAGCGGTCGACCCGCTGCTGGCGTGGCTGGCGGCAGCGCCTGTCGAGGATGTCTCCATCAGCCCGCCGCACCTCGACGACCTGTTCATGGCGTACTACGGCGGAGCAGAGCCGCTGCCATGCTGAACGTCGCCATTTTGAGAAAGACCGCCCGCGACGCTGCCGGACTGTTCGTCCTGGCAGTGATTGCGATCCTTGTCTTTGAGACGATGTTCGTGCGCGCCATGGGCGAGTTTTCGGGCGAGATGAGCCAGGTCTGGCTTCAGAACCGCCTGGTGCGGCGCATGGTCGAGATGCTGGTCGGCTACGACCTGGCCAGTGACCTGACCCCGACCACGCTCATGACCATCGGCCTGGCGCACCCGCTGCTCTACACCTTCCAGTGGAGCTTCCTCCTCACAGTGTGCACGCGCGTGATCGCCGGCGAGATCGATCGTGGAACGGCCGATCTGCTCTTCTCGTTGCCGGTTTCGCGTACCTGCGTGTACGTCAGTACGTCCGTGGTTTGGCTGACGGCGGGTCTCGTGCTCGCCTTCCTGCCGGTGCCCGGCATCGCACTCGGCCAGCGGCTCGCCCCGCTATGGATGCCGATCGACCTGGCGCGGCTGTGGATGCCGGCCGTCAACCTCTACGCCCTCTACGTCGCCATCGGCGGCATCACCATGCTTGTGTCGGCGGTCGTCGTGCGGCGCGGCGTGGCGGTTGCCATTCCGCTCGGAATCGTGCTCGCTTCCGAGTTCGTCGTCTTCCTCGCACACATGTCGCCCGTAGCGTGGCAGCTTATGCGGATCACGCTGCTGTACTACTACAAGCCGTTGGTCGTGCTCCGCTCCGGCGCTTGGCCGGTCAGCGACATGCTCACCCTGCTGGGAATCGGCGTTGCGTGCTGGGCGGCGGGCCTGCTCTGGCTGCGTCGCCGCGACATTCCGGCGGCCTGATCGCGTCGGAAGGGTCGGCCGGCTCGCCGTCGGCGTGGGCGGGCGATACGTTTCGCCGCGCGATTGCCGCGTTTCGTCGCCACATCGAGAGCCGCGCCCGCGCCGTGGCCGAGCCACCCGTCGCGGCGTTGTACGTTCGCTTGGTCCAGCGGTCGATCTCGTCCAGCACCGGATGCGGTCCGGGCGGCCGGATGGCGAATCGAGGTTCGCGCGTCGCGGGTGAATCGCGGTTGAACGGGCAGACCTGCTGGCATATGTCGCAACCGAAGACCCAATCGCCCATCGCCCCCTCCAGCGCAGGGTCGATCTGGCCGCGCTGCTCGATGGTCAGGTACGAAATGCACCGCCTCGGATCGAGCTGGTAGGCGGCCGGAAAGGCCTGCGTCGGGCAGGCGTCGAGGCAGCGGCGGCAGGAGCCGCAGTGATCCGCGACCGGCTCGTCCGGAGCGAGCTCCAGGCTGGTCAGGATCTCGCCGAGCACGAAGAACGACCCGATGCGCTCGTTCAGCACCAGGGTGTTCTTGCCGATCCAGCCGACGCCGGCGGACGCGGCCAGTTCGCGCTCCACGATGGCCGATGTGTCGCAGCACACCTTGGCGGCGAACGGCTCGGCCAGCGCGCGTCGCAGCTCGTAAACGAGCCGGTCGAGCTTGTCGCGCACCACCTCGTGGTAGTCGTCGCCCCAGGCATACATGGCCACGCGGCCGCGCGGGCGATCGTCGGGCGGAGCCGGCGCGGACTGCCGATACGACAATCCGGCCACCACTACCGAGCGGGCCTCGGGCAGAAGGGCGCGCGGGTCGAGGCGGCTCTCGAGGTGGCGCTGCAGGTAGCTCATCGAGCCGGGTCGGCCGGCCGCCAGCCAGGCACGGAGATAGTCGCCGCGCGCGATCGGCCCGGCCGCTGCGATTCCGCACACATCGAAGCCGACTTCCGCGGCGAGCTGCTTCACCACCCGACCGCGGTCGCTCGGAGTCATGGACGCACCAGGAGCATCGTACGAATCACGTACCAGCGACGCCAAGGCTACGCGAATTGACGCGCTGTCTGCGAGTACCTAACTTTCGCCCTTCGCGGCGGCGTGGAGCGCCCCGGGGAGCACCGGACCGCATGATATTTGATTACGACTGGTGGCACGGCGATGGCCACGCCCGGCAGACGGCCGAGGCCAAGCGGCGGGCCGTTCTGAATCACTTCCGCGACGCCGACCCGGAGAAGGTGGCGTCCGACCCGGAGATGCAGCGGTTTCACGACGAACTTGAGTCTCGAACCATCATCTACCTGAAGGACAACTCGATCTACGAGATTCGCGCTCTGGCGGACGTCAGCCGGTGCAGCTACCTGACCTTCGAGTGCCAGCCCGCCGACGATGCCTATCGCGTGGGGGCGTTCGTCGTGTCGCTCCCGTTCGACGAAATCACACGGGTCGAGGTCTTTGCGGTCCACCCCTCCGAGAAGCCTGAGGACAGCGTGCTCATCAAGGGCTTCGGAGGCAGCGGGCCACGGATGCCCAAGCCGGTCGAGGATCGCCCCGCCTGAAACCCTCACACCGGCGCCCGCCCGGTCCGTAAGCGCCGCCCTGGGATTCCGTTCACTATCCGGACGGCGGGGCATGCCCGCCGGCAAGCGTGGTGGTTGTGCGAAGGAGGATCCCATCATGAACGCGATTCGGCGTGTCGCATTGTGTTTCACTCTGGCCGGCCTGCTGGCGGCTCCGAACGTCCTTGCCCAGGACTCCGCCAAGATCGTTCACGTTCGCCTGCGCGGCGCACTGTCCGAGGCGCCGCCGAAACTCGACATCGGCGCGCTGCTGGGCGAGGAGCAGGGACCGAACCTGTTCGACATGCTGGAGATGCTGAGAAAGGCCCGAACCGACGAGACCGTCAAGGCGATCGTCTTCGACCTCGACGAGGCGGCCCTCGGACTGGCGCAGATTCAGGAGCTGCGGACGCAGTTCGAGCAGCTTCGCGCGGCCGAGAAGGAAGTCTGGGTTTTCTCCGAGCAGTGCGGACTGCTGACGATGCAACTGGCGTCGGCGGCGTCCAAGCTGATCATGATGCCCCGCGGCGAAGTGTTCCTTCAGGGAATCTACGCGTCGCCCATGTACTTCAAGGGCACACTCGACAAGATCGGCGTCGTGGCCGACGTGGTCCACTGCGGTGACTTCAAGGCCGCCGGCGAGCCGTTCACGCGCACCGGGCCGAGCAAGGAAGCCGAAGCCGACATGAACAAGATCATGGACGGCATGTTCGACGCCATCGTTCAGGACATCGCCCGATCGCGGAAGATGAAGCCGGAGCAGGTCAAGGAACTCATTGATCGAGGCCCGATGAGCGCCAAAGAGGCGAAGGAAGCCGGTCTGGTCGATGAACTGATGTATCGCCAGGACTTCAGCCGCATGCTCAAGAAGCGATACGGCGACGATGCCAAGGTGGTCCGCAAGTATGGCAAGAAGCGCGGACCGGACATCGACTTCGAGAACCCGTTCGCCATTTTCAAGGTGCTGGGCGAGATGATGCAGGGCAAGAAGCCTGCCAAGGGGGACGCCGTCGCCGTTATCTACGTCGACTCGGCCATCATGACCGGCAAGAGTGAGGAGGGCTTCGGCGGTTCCACCAGTGGGTCGGACACCATCCGCAAGGCCATCGACGACGCCGCCAAGAACGACGACATCAAGGCGGTTGTGCTGCGGGTCGACTCGCCCGGCGGATCGGCCGTGGCGAGCGAGGTCATCGCCGAGGCGGTCAAGCGCTGCAAGGCCCGCAAGCCGTTCGTCGTGTCGATGGGCGATGTGGCCGCCAGCGGGGGCTATTACGTTGCCTGCCTGAGCGACACCATTTTCGTCCAACCGGGCACGATTACCGGCTCGATCGGCGTGATCGGAATGAAGCTCGTCACAACCGGCATGTGGGACCACATCGGCATCACACGGCACGAGTATCGCCGCGGCGCCCGCAGCGACCTGATGAGCGGCACCAGGCCGTGGCGCGACGACGAGCGCGAGGTCATCATGACCACCATGACGCGCGTCTACGACGAGTTCAAGGGACGGGTCACCGAGGGCCGCGGAAAGAAGCTCAAGGGCGACCTCGAGAAACTCGCCGGCGGGCGCATCTACACCGGCGCCCAGGCCCTGGAGGTCGGTCTGGTTGACAAGCTCGGCGGGCTGGCCGACGCCATCAAGCACGCGGCCGATCAGGCCAACCTGGGCAAGTACGACGTGCGCATCCTCCCGCCGAAGAAGAACCCCTTCGACATCTTCTCGGAGGCGCTCGGCATGAAGGACAAGGACGACGAGGACGTCGCGGTCTCGCTCGGCGGCCTGTCGCGATGGCTGACGACGCCGGCGGCCGCGCCGCACGTGGCCGCACTCGAGGCGATCGACCCTGTGGCCGTGCGTTCATTGAAGGCGGCGCTGCGGCAGTTGGAATTGTTCTCGCGTGAGTCGGTCCTGCTCATCGATCCAAGTCTGAACTTCGTCCCATAGGCATCCGATCAGCCCAAGACCCGGCGGCCGGCCGGCGCGACGGCGCCGGCCGGCCGTCCTCGTTCGCTATACTCACCGCCATGGAGTTTGACCCCGACGCGCTGCCAATCCCGGCGATTGGTCTGCGCTGCCCGCGATGCGAGTATCTGCTGGATGGACTGCCGCGACGCCGCTGCCCCGAGTGCGGCCGCGAATTCTCGATGGACGAGCTTGTGCCGCCGGGCGACTGGCCGCTGGTCAGCCTCGCCGGCCGGCCGGTGCGCCTGACCGATCGCATGGCCGCCATGTTCCGGCAGGCGGGCGTCCCCTACATCGCGGCTGAGTTCGACATCGCCAGTTACGTCGGCGCGCCACAGGCGATGCCGTCCAATCGCTGGTTCCGCGTCTCCCGCACCGACTATCTCTACGCCCTGTTCCTCCTGCAATACCCCGATCGGGCGCCGCCGGCCGCGCCGCCCGCGGGCGGACAATGGACCTGCCCGTGGTGCGGCGAGTCGTGTCCGCCGCACTTCGAACTCTGCTGGAATTGCGAGGCTGTGCGGCCGCAGTCGTCATGATCGGCCCATCTGCGTGAAGGCCGTCGGTTTGCGGCCCGACGCTGTCGTCACTATGTTTATAGGTGCGACTTCCGCCCGCACACGGCGAGAGGACGGGTTACACAGAGAGATCAGACCTTGCCGCAGGATCATATTCGCAATCTCGCCATCATCGCGCACGTCGACCACGGCAAGACCACGCTGGTGGACTGCCTGCTGCGCCAGTCGGGCACCGTCCGCACCGAAATCGTGCCGCACGACCTGATCATGGACTCGAACCCGCAGGAGCGGGAGCGCGGCATCACCATCTTTGCCAAGAATTGCGCCATCAAGTGGAAGGACTTCAAGATCAACCTGATCGACACGCCGGGACATGCCGACTTCGGCGGCGAGGTCGAGCGCGTCCTGAAGATGGCCGACGGCTGCCTGCTATTGGTCGACGCCTTTGAAGGCCCCATGCCGCAGACACGGTTCGTGCTCCGCAAGGCGTTTGAGTTCAAGCTGCGGCCGATCGTGGTCATCAACAAGATCGACCGGCCGGACGCCCGCATCAACGAAGTGCTGGACGAGGTATTCGAGCTGTTCATCGAGCTGGGGGCCGACGATCAGACGCTCGACTTCCCCACGCTTTACGCCAGTGGAAAGCACGGCTACGCGCGCCGCGATCCGGGCGATGGCAACAACGACATCGTCCCGCTCTTCGAGGAAATCGTCCGCTCGGTACCGGCGCCGCATGACGACCCGAGCGCACCGTTGCAGATGCTGGTGACGACGCTGGATTACAACGACTACGTCGGGCGCATCGGCGTGGGACGGATCTTCGCCGGCCGGCTGCGGGCCGGACAGCAGGTCACGCTGATCCGCCGTGACGGCCAGCAGGTCAAGGAGAACGTCGACATCCTGTACGCGTTCGAGGGGCTGGGCAAGTCCAAGGCGGCCGAGGCCGAGGCAGGCGAGATCGTGGCCGTGGCCGGGCTGCCGGACGTCGGCATCGGGGACACCATTGCCGACTTCAACGACCCCAAGCCGCTTCCGGTCATCAGCATCGACGAGCCGACGCTGACCATGGTGTTCAGCGTGAACGACTCGCCTTTCGCGGGGCGCGAGGGCAAGTACCTGACGACGCGGCACATCCGCGAGCGGCTGAGCAAGGAGTTGCAGAGCAACGTGGCCCTGCGGGTCGAGGACATGCCGCAGCGCGACTCGTTCATCGTCTCGGGCCGCGGCCTGCTGCACCTCGGCGTGCTCATCGAGACGATGCGCCGCGAAGGCTACGAACTGCAAGTCGGCAAACCGAGAGTCATCTACCGCGAACTCAACGGTCACAAGACCGAGCCGATCGAGTACCTGATCGTCGACGTGCCGCAATCCGCGCAGGGCGCGGTCATCGAGCTGACCGGCACCCGCCGCGGCGAACTTGTGAAGATGGAGATGAAGGACGGCCGCGCTCACATGGAGTTCACCATTCCGGCCCGCGGCCTGATCGGCATGCGGACGCGCCTGCTGAACGCCACCCGCGGCGAGGCCATCATGCACCACAGTTTCTACGACTACCAACTGCTGCGCGGCGCGGTGCCGCAGCGGACCAATGGCGTCCTGGTGGCGTCGGAATCCGGGCGCGTGACGGCCTACGCGATCGAGGGGCTGGCGGACCGCGGCATGTTCTTCGTCAAGCCGGGCGACGAGGTCTACGCCGGGCAGGTCGTGGGCGAGAACTGCAAGGACGACGACATCGAGGTCAACGTCTGCCGCACCAAGAAACTGACCAACATGCGCGCGGCCGGCGCCGACAAGACCGTCGTGCTCAAGCCGCCGCGCGAGATGACGCTCGAGCTGGCGCTGGAATACATCGACGAGGACGAGCTGGTTGAGATTACTCCCACGTCGATTCGGCTGCGCAAGCGACAGCTCGATGCCACGCGCCGGAAGCGCGAGCGGCGCGACGCGGAAGCGGTCGAGGCGTAGCCGATCGCAGCCGTTCGATCGTCGCCTGCTTCCCGGAGGAGTCCATGCCAATCGACCCCGCCGTCTCCGCGGTCCGTCGAGCGGACCAGGCCTACTGCGAGCAACTGGCGCGAGCCGAATCGATCGAGTTCGCGCTCGCGTACGCGTCCTGCGATCACCCTCTGTCCGCGTCGGCCAACCAGCTTCGCGAGATCACGCTGGGGCAGATGTCCGTTGCCGACGCGTACGAGACGTGCGAGCGCTGGTTCGCCCAGCACGGCCTCAGTTGCCGGCGCTGGTCTCCGGCGCTCGGCGAACCGACCGATCCGTACGACGGATACCTCCTGCAACGCGGCTGGACGCGCCGTGATCGGCTGGCGATGGCCCTGGTCGAATGGCCGGCGATCGCAGCGCCCGATTCCAGCGTCCACATCGTCCCCGCTCGAGCCATGCGCAGGACTCTGCGAGCTACGCTGCTCGACCCGGACGCCGGTGCCTGTGATGCCGCCACGCGCAACGCGTATGCAGACGAGTGCATCGACCGGCTGAACGACTCGAACTTCGAGATGTTCGTGGGCGCCGTGAACGACCAGCCGGCCGGTCGAATCGGCTATCACGAGGTTGGTGACATCGCGGCAGTGCGAGATCTCTACGTCGTGTCCGCGCTTCGGGGGCGCGGCGTCGGCCGGGCGTTGCTGGCGCACCTGATCCTCATGGCCCGGCGGCTGTCGCCACGCGTGCTGGTGTGCTCGGTAGATGCCGAGGATATCCGCGCGAGGCGGTTCTTCGAGCGAAACGGCTTTCAGGCGATCGGACGGCTGCCGGAGTACGAACGCGACCTGGCGTGACGGGGCGGGATCGGCTGATGCGGCCGGTGGCCGCCGACGGACTCTTCCTACGGCTGCGGCCTCAGGTCATCGTCGGAGTCCTCCTCGGCGGCGATCTCCTCGAGCATCGAGCCGAAGGACTCGCTTTCCACCGCGCCGCTCCCCTCGAGCAGGTCGATGTCACTCATCGCCAGATCGGAGTCGGCGTCCGGCGCCGGCTGGGGCGCCGGACTGGGCGGCGCGGCGCGGGGCGGCGCCGGTTCGGGCTCGAGCTCGGCGGCGTCGACCTGCTTGAGATCGGACTCCCCCAGCTCGATCGGGCTCAGGTCAGATTCGACGAGTTCGGAGTCAATCAGGTCGGCCGCGATCTCGTCGCCGGCTTCCAACAGACCGGCCTCGTCGGAGACCGGCGCTGCGGGCGAATCGCCGTCCCGCGGGTACTTCAGCGTGAACTCGTCGGCAACGGCGGGCGCGGCCGGCTTGGAGACGATGGGCTTGATCCTGGCGGGCTGGCCATCGACCTGGAGCGTGAAGATGACCGGACCGACCTGCACGCGGTCGCCGGCCTTCAGCCGAGCCTCAACCACGCGCTTGCCGTTGACGTAGGTGCCGTTGCTGCTGCCAAGGTCCTTGATGAGCAGATGGCCGTTATTCTGAATGAGCTCGCAATGCCGGCGCGAGACGCGGTCCACTGGGATGCGCAGCGTGCACTCGTCACCGCGCCCCAGCGTGGTGCTCGAGCGTGTCACGGGGAAGCTGCGAGCCTCCCCGTCGGGCTTGAACATGACCAGCACGGCCTTCATCGAATGAACCTCCCGCCGCGCGCATCGCCGCGGAGAGGGATCGGCTCAGCGAGTATCAACTTGCACAATCTGTCTAACGTACCTTTCGCGGCTGGCCCGATCAAGCCGCCGGTGGATCATATGCCGTCCGCGAGATGGGCACCGCCGGGGCTGCCCGGTACACAGTCCCGCCCTGTCACCCGAGGACGGACCAACCGTTACAACCCGACCGGCTTAGAATGGCAGCCATGAGCACCGACCCGACCGATCCCAGCCGAGAAGATCCGATCGGGTGGTACGTTCACCTGCCATTCTGTACTACTAAGTGCGGATATTGCGATTTTTATTCCCTTCCGACCCGCCCGGACCTGATACCGGACCTCGTGCGGGCCCTGAATCGCGAGATCGAACAGCGCGATCCCGGCCGGCCCATCCGAACCGTCTTCATCGGGGGCGGCACACCCACGGTGCTGCCGGCTGACGCGTTGCGCGACATCGTGGGGCCGATCGCCGAGCGCGTCCGCCGCCAAGCCGGAGTGATCGAGTTCACCTGCGAGGCGAACCCGAGTTCGGCCGACGAGCTGAAGTTGGACCTGTTACGCGACCTGGGAGTCAACCGGCTTTCGTTCGGAGCGCAGTCGTTCGACCCCGCCGAGCTGCGCGTGCTCGATCGGCTGCACGACCCGGGCCACATTTCCGAGGCCATGCGGCTGGCCCGCTCGGCCGGCTTCGACAACGTCAACCTCGACCTGATCTTTGGCGTGCCGGGTCAGACGGTCGAGTCATGGTTGCGCTCGCTGCGGGCCGCCGTCGCGCTGTCGCCGGATCACATCGCATGCTATTCGCTCATGTACGAGGAAGGCACGGCGCTGACCAAGCAGCGCCGACTGGGACTCGTGCACCCGGTTGACGAAGATATCGAAGCGGAGATGTTCGAGCGAACCGAGGCGGAACTGGTCGCCGCCGGGTACGAGCGCTACGAGATCAGCAATTTCGCCCGACCGGGCCGGCAGTGCCGGCACAATCTCATCTACTGGCGCAACGAAGAATACCTCGGCATCGGTCCATCAGCCGTGAGCTATCTCCGCGGCGTTCGCCAGAAGAACCGCGCGGACGTGAAAGCGTACGTCGACGCGTGGGGAGCGGGGAACGTCGCGGGTGGGATCGTCATCGAACGGGAAGAACTCGGGCGGGAGCACCGCGCCCGAGAGACGGCCGTGCAATGGCTGCGCCTCGCGGACGGCATTGATGTCCCGGCGTTTGAGCGGCGCACCGGTTTTCGGGCTGGTGATCTTTTCGAACCGGCGCTTCGGCGCCACGTCACCGGCGGCCTGCTCGAGGCGAACGCGACGAACATCCGGCTGACACCTCGCGGCCGCCTGCTGGCGAATCAGGTGATGATGGACTTTCTGTAACGGGCCGTCGCGCCGCGCCGGAACGGCTTATGCCAGCACGGCCTCGCCGCGCGAGCTGGCGAGCACCTCTTCGGACGGCACCATGGTAATGACATCCCACGGACAGACTTGGGCACACAGCTTGCAGCCGATGCAGCGTTTCAGGTCGATGGTGCACACGCCCATGGCGTAGCCGGGATGGGCCGGATCATGCACCTTGTCGATGCAATCCACCGGGCAGACCGTCACGCAGGCGTCGCAGCCGGTGCACAGGTCTTCGTCGAGAATTGCCAGTTGCTTGGGTAGCTTCTTCGCCATCGCGCCGCTCCGGGGCGGTTCCGGCCCGCCGCGCACGATCGCAAACGGGTCGCCACGAGTCGGGGGAGAATAGTCCGGAGATCCGCGTCAGGCAAGCCAGCGGCCGCCGGACTGCCGACGGGCGGAAGCCGCCACGCGATCGCGCGACGCGACCGTGGGCGAACGCACGAGCGCGCCGGGCCGCACGGGCTCGCCATCGTGCGGCTCGGTCATCGGGACGACGCGCAGCGGCAGCGTTTCCATCGAGATGATCTGCTCGGTCGAGAGCAGGAACGCCCCCTTGGCCTCGACCTGCCGCATGGCCAGTTCCGCATCCGGTGCGTTCCAGTACCCGCACGCATCGCGAACGACGATCACGTTCCGCTGGCGAATCAACAACGCCAGCGCCGTCGCTTTCACGCAATGCTCGGCAACGACGCCGAAGAGGATCAGGTGAGGCGAGACGATCTCCGACAACAGCCGATCGGCCTTCGGATTGCCAAGCAGGTCGCGCGTGCGCTTGGCGAAGATGATCTGCCGGTAACGCGTCAGGACTTCCGGCGGCAGATCGAGCGTGTTGTCGCCATCCAGCAGAATGCGCCTTGGCAGCAGCGTGAACGGGAGCTTCTTCTGGCCTGGCGTCCGATCGACGCAGTATCGCGGCAGGCCGTTGAGCGGCTCGTCCGGCCGATGCGCGTCGAGGCTCGAAATGACGGGCACGCCGCGGCCGCGCGCCCACTCGAACAGCTTCCGGATATTCGGGATAATGTCGTTCCGGTTTAAAACCGGTACCGCGCCGCGTGGCAGCAGGTAATCACATTGCGTATTGATATCGATCAGAATTCGATCGCAGGGCCTGCGCCGTTGGACCGTGCTCATTCCCGCCTCCGCTCCTGCCGACGCCGCTGGGGCCATCCGCAGTTGATGTCGCCTCCGGTTGCCGGGGAGCGGTTTGGGTTCCGCCGTCTTGAAGCGGCGGAGAGGGGACGAAGAAACCGGACTTCCCCAGCCTGACTAATCGTACCCCTGCCCACGCGAGTGCGGTAGCATCCATACACAAATTTTGCACATGGTTCACACGGCCCGGAAACAGAGGTGATGGCGAAGCGGATCACCCCGCAATTCCGGAGCGATCGCTACAGACGGACCGCCGCGAGTGCTCCGGCCGCCCCGCTCGAACGCCGCCTTGACAGTTCCCTTTCCCTGGGGCTAAATGGCCCCGGCGTCATCCCCGGAGCCTGACACGTGTTGATCGCTGCCCGACGGAGGTTTAAGTCTTCCGCCCTGCTCGCGGCAGCGGCGTTGATCATCGCCGGCTGCGAGGATGTCAACTGGGACTGGGAGGCCCGCTGGTGGCTGAAACCCCAGCGGCAGGTCCGCCCGGACCGTCGCGTCGCCGCCGACCGCTCCGGCCGGCCGGTCCAGCCGCAGCAGCCCGCCGAGCAACCAACGGAGGCGACCGTGGCGGTAGTCGAACCCACGTCGCCAAGCCCGACGAGGGCAGGACAGCCGACAGGTCCGGCGACGACCGCTGCGAATCGCACCGCGCGCCAGACGGCCGGCCCGGCGCAACCCCCGAATCCGCCCGAGGTCGCCGCGCGATCCGCACAGCGCAGCCCGCCCCGGCAACCGGAGGCACCGACGCGGTCAACACCGGCACCGGAGCGGGCCACGTCCATCGCGCGTCGAGACGAACTCCAACCGCCGGTGCACGCGATCGAGCCGGATCCCGCCATCGGCACGGCCGAACCGTCGGGCAACACTTATTACCAGCTCTATTTCAGCGGCGGCGGAAGCCAGCGACCCGGCACCGCCAACGCGCGGCGCGCGACCCTGAAAAACCTGCCGCCTCGAGTGGTCGCTCAGGTGGTTGCCCAGCTTTATGTGCCGATCGGCATGGGGGGCGGCGACGACGAGCCGTATCTCATCTTCCAAGATGCAGCCGAATTCCGCGCGGCTGCGGATGCCGTGCCGCTGGTGGACGGGGGCGGCGCCGGATTCGGCAAGGCCATGGCGATGCTGGCGGATCTGCTCAAGTCCGGATCGACGCCGCCGCGGGAGAAGGTCTCCGAGTGTCAGGCAGCGTTCGCGGAGACCGCGGCTGGAGCCGCGACTTCCCAGCGAGAGCGGTGGGCGGCCGCCATGCTGGCCGGGCGACTTGCGAGCGATCAGTTGTATGACTACGCCGGCGCGAACGCGTTCTTCGACCAGGCCTCCGAGTTATCCTCGCCGGGATCGGTCGAGCGTCTGTCGTCGCGCTGGGCCCGCGCCGAGAACCTGGAGATGAGCGGCGATCGAAACGCCGCGCGGCAGGAATACGAGAAAATCGCCTCCGAGTATGCCGGGCACAGCCGGTCGCAGGCGGTACAGCGCGCCAAGGCAGCGGGCGCCGGGGCTCGACGTTGAGGCTGGAGCGCTATCGCGGTGCGAAGGCGGGGGCCCGCGCCGGTCGAGCAAATCGGACTCGATCGGTCCTTCCCTCGAGTTGCCGTAGATAGTCGTTCAGCTCGTTCTCGCTGAACTGCTCCAGGAACTCGGGCCGAACGGTGCGGTTTACCTGACGGATGCGATTGATCAGTTCGCGCTTCGACATGACGACCGACTTCCACCTTGGGGCGGGGCGAGTACCGAGCCGCCCGTGGGTCGAGGGGCTTCGGCGATGACACTATCGGCCCGGACTCATCACGGACTTGAAGAGCCCCGTGTCGCCCGACGCGCAACGCGCGCGCTCGAGTCGCCAATCCCGCCGAAGGACGCGCCATGAGCCTACCCCGACACGAAACCAAGACCGCCGCCAAGCACCAGTTCGAGCGTTGGGCCCATTCGTACGACCGCAGCGTGCTGCAGAGGCTGGTCTTCGGTCCTTCTTATCGGGCCTTTCTGGAAGAACTGGTCCGCTGGCGACTCGGAAACCCCGAACCATTCGAGATGCTCGACGTCGGTTGCGGGACCGGCAGCTGGCCGGCGATGGTGGCCGCCACGACGCTCCCGGCCCGGCGGATCGTCGGGCTCGACTACGCCTTCACGATGTGCCGCCTGGCCGAGGAGAAGGTCCGCGCCATCGGCGACTCGAGGCTCCAGTTTCTTAACGGCGATTCCGAACATCTGCCCTTTCCGAACGCGTCGTTCGATCTCGTCACCTGCAGCAATTCGTTCCATCACTACCCGCATCAGGCTGACGTGGTGCGCGAATTTCGCCGCGTCTTGCGGCCGGGCGGGCGACTGATGATCATCGACGGCTTCAGGGACAACCTGATCGGCTGGGTGACGTTTGACGTGCTGGTGACGCGGGCGGAGGGCCGGGTGTTTCACGCGCCCTGGTCGATGATGCGCCAGTTCTTCACCGACGCCGGTTTCGGGCAGGTGTCGCAGCGGAAGTTCAATATCTGGATTCCGCTCTTTCTGACCGTGGGCGTCGCGTAGCACGGGTTTCGACGTATGGAGAGGCGAGCGGACGTGAGCGACGCGGACCCCACACCACCGACCGCCGCCATCGACGCCGACCGGCGCATCGCGGACCTGATGGAGGTCCTGGAAGTCTCACGGCGCCTCGCCGCCACGACGGAGGTGCTGCCGCTTCTCGAGGCCATCGAGCGAGCCGCGCTCCGCGTCCTCGACTGCGAACGAGCGACGGTCTTCCTGTTCGACCGCGAGTCCGACGAACTCGTCAGCCATGTCGCCACCGGCGTCGGTGAGATTCGCGTGCCGGCCGCGCGCGGCATCGTCGGTGAGTGCGTGCGCACCAACGCCGTGATCAACGTCGCGGATGCCTATAACGACGCCCGCTTCAACCCCGAGGTCGATCGCCGCACCGGCTTTCGCACGCGGAACATGCTGACGTTCCCACTGGTCGGCTACGACAATTCGATCGTTGGCGTCCTGCAAGTGCTGAACAAGCGGCACGGCTCGTTCAACGCATGGGACGAGGAACTGGTCCACACCTTCGGGTCGCAGGCCGGCGTGGCGGTGCAGCGGCAGCTCCTGCTGGCCGAGTTTGCGGAGAAGCAGCGCCTCCAACGCGACCTCGATATTGCTCGTGAGATCCAGCAGGCCCTGCTGCCGCAGGAGCCGCCCGCCGTGCCGGGCTTCGACCTCGCCGGTTGGAGCTGCCCCGCCGACGAGACCGGCGGCGACTGCTTCGACTTTCTGAAGCTCGATGACGGCCACGTCGCCATCACCATCGCCGACGCCACCGGTCATGGCATCGGCCCGGCACTGGTGATCGCCGAATGCCGGGCCCTCTTCCGCGGAGCCGTCTCGCTGACGTCCGATCTGCCGCGCGTCGCCACGCTCGTCAACCGCCTCCTCTGCGACGATCTGCCGGATAATCGTTTCGTCACGGCCTACTTCGGCCTGCTGCGACCTGAGGCGCAGGAGATCGCCTACATCTCGGCCGGTCATGGACCGATCCTGTTTTTCGACGCGGCCGGCGGCGAATTGCGCGAGTCCGGGGCGACCGGACTGCCGCTCGGCATCCTCGACGACGCCCTGTTTGACGCCGTCGAAACCATCGCGATGCGATCGGGCGACATGCTGCTGCTGCTCACCGACGGGTTCTTTGAATGGACCGATCCGAGCGGAGAGCAATTTGGTACGGCCCGTGTCGCCGACGTGCTGCGCCGGCACCGGGCGCTTTCCGCCGGCGACATCATTGCCCAGATGCACCGCGCGGTGCTGGAGTTCGCACAAGGCACGCCCCAGAAGGACGACTTGACGGCGGTCGTCGTCAAACGCGTCTGAGACACCGGGGCGGCGGTTCCGCGTTGCGCCGCCGCCGCAGGCACTGGCCGGCAGCGCCCAGGAGAACAGACGCCGTGACGCAATCAGATGACGCTCTGCTGGGGCGCGCGGTTCAGGGGGATCGTGACGCCCTTGCGACGCTGCTCGAATCCTGCGGACCGCAGGTCCGCGCGGCGATCACCGGCGGCATCTCGCCCGTCTGGCGGAGCATGATCGACGAAGACGACGTCATGCAGGTGACGTATATCGAGGCGTTCCTTCAGATCGCGGCATTCAAGCCGGCGGGCATCCAGTCGTTCGTCGCATGGCTCAGACGCATGGCAGACAACAATCTGCGCGACGCCATCAAGGGCCTCGCGGCCGACAAGCGCCCGGACCCGCGCCGCCGGCTCAGCGACGACCCTCAGCAATCCTACGCTGCGCTCTACGAGCACCTGGCGGAAACCTCCAGCACGCCGAGCCGGGCGGTGGCGTCGGCGGAGGCGGTCTCGCAACTGCAGGCCGCCCTGGACCGCCTGCCCGCCGTCTATCAGGAGGTCGTCCGCCGCTGCGACCTGGCCGGCGAGCCTGTCGCGGATGTCGCGGCGGCGATGAAGCGCTCCCCCGGCGCCGTTTTCATGCTGCGTGCCCGTGCACTTGAAGCCCTGAGATCGCTCATGCCGTCCGCATCCGGAGTCTACATCGCGCCGCGATGATCGCGCGACATGCTAGGCACGCAGTGCGGCCAACCCGGCGTCGGCGCGGATGCGATTGGCTTCGGCCAGCACGGCGCCATCGGCGGCAAGCAGCTTGCTGACCCTGGCGGTCGTCAGGTCGAGGATTCGCGCGGCATCACTGACCCGCCCTCCGCTCGCGGCGAGCGCGTCCAGCATGAGCGCGACCAGGCGCGGGTAGAGCGGATTGCGGTGCGACATTCGCCCGGCGGCGGCGCTGCCTGAGTCCGATCGCGAGCCCGCATAATCACGAAACCACGCCGGCGGCGCGCAGCCGACAGTATCGGTGTTGCGACACCGCAGCGCGATCGCGAGGCGCAGCCGACGCAACGCTCTGATCTTGTTCTCGTGCTGGCTGCGGCTCTCCTCGGCAATCACGAGGATGCCGCTGGGCCCGTGTCGCAGTCGCACGGCCGACGAGGTCTTGTTCCGTTTCTGCCCGCCGGGACCGCTGGCGCGGTAGGTATCGACCGCGCATTGAGCCAGCAGCGCGTTGTCGTCCGCCGTCAGCCACTCATCCCGTTCGCCGGGCATCGTGCGACCGATTGTATCCCGCTCGGCGATCGAAGCCTGCGTGCCCAGCGGCTCCGGCCCGGGCCGCTTCCAAACACGGCGCCGGTTTGTAGTGGCGGGCCGCTCATCCGGTTATACACTCTGAATGACAACGGAGGGTCGTCCGCCGTGCCAAACCTCGTGATTCTGGTTATTGTCGTCGCAATCGGGTTCGCGGTGGTGCGCATCCTGCAATGTTGGCTTGAGTCGGCCTGTGTCCACGGCACGATGCCGACCCTCGGCCGCTTATCGCCGATTTGCCGGAACCCCGTTTGTGGGCACGCGAATCAACCGCACGCCCAGTTCTGCAGCCGCTGCGGGTCGCCACTCGGCGACAACCATGCAGCCGAACTTCGCCGCCACTAGACGCGTCAGGCACCGCCGGCCGCTGGCGGCCGCAGGAGAACTGAGATGTCAGACCGCCCCGAACTGCGACCCGTTCGAAGCAGCGACGACCGCCCGCCGGGACGCGGCGGATACGTGGTCCAGCGACAGCCGCCGCGATGGCCGTGGCTGATCGTCGCGGTCGTGGCTCTGTATCCGTTCTACTGGTGGTTCATCAAGCGCGTGGAGGTTGACACCAATCAACTCCTGGTGCTCGTCAACAAGACCGGTGCCGAGCTGCCGGGCGAGTTCGGCGATCAGGCCATCCTCTATCCTGAGCTGGTCAAGTCGATCGCAGCGAAGACCGGCAAGTCCCCGGAGCAGGTGCGCGCGGGCTACAAGGGCATCCGCCACGAAGTGCTGACCGAGGGCCGGCACTTTTTCTCGCCCATCTTTCATGAACGCATCAAGCTTCGCACCACGCAGATCCCGGAGGGCAAGTTCGGTGTACTGATCCGCCATTACGGACGCCCGCTGAAGCCGGGTCATGTCGTGGCAACCGCGCCGGACGAGCGCGGGCCCGTATCGGGCACGTTGTCTCCCGGCCGCCACAACATCAACACGTTCGCCTACAGCGTCCAGGTGTTCGACAGAATCCTGGTGCCCGAGGGCTTCTGCGGCGTCGTCACTCGGCTGTCCGGCCCCGACCCGGCGAATCCGGATGAGTACGTCGTCCAACAGGGCGAGCGCGGCGTGCAGCCGCAGTCGCTCGGACCCGGCACGTATCTCGACCTGAACCCGTACGAGGTGCGAGTCGACCTGGTCGATCTGCGCAGTCAGAAGTACGACATGCTTGGCGACGAGGCCATCGAGTTTCCGTCCAACGACGGATTCACGATCCACATGGAGGCGACGGTTGAATGGTCGGTCTATCCCGATCTCGTGCCGTACGTGGTCGTTGAGGTCGGCGACCTCGAAGACGTGGTCGGCAAGGTCATCCGTCCGTACACGACCAGCCTGGCCCGCATCCAAGGCTCCAAGATGACGGCGCGGGACTTCATGGGCGCCCGCGAGGTGTTCCAGCGACGCCTGTTCGCCGACCTCCGCGACAAGTGCCGGGAGCAGGGTGTGCTCATCAAGGCCGCGACCATCCGCGACCTGAAGCCGCCCGAACGGGTGCGGGCCATCATTCGAGAGCGCGAATTGGCCGACCAGACCATGACCAAGTACGAGAACGAAATCGCCGAAGCGCAAGTGCGGGCCCAGCTCGTCGAGCAGGAGGAACTGGCCACCCAGCAGCAGGCTATCGGCGAGACCAATCGCGAAGTCGTGGCGGTCGTTACCCGCGCCCAGCAGACCATGGATGTGGCTGTCACCGAGGCCACCCAGCGGCTCGAAGTCGCCCGGCTGGAGCTTGAATCGGCCCGACGGACCGCCGAGGCCATCCTCGCCCGCGGCCAGGCTGACGCCGCCGTCATCCTCCTGAATTATCGCGCCGAGGCCGAGCCGCTCAGGAACATGGTCACGGCGTTCGGCGACGGCGAAACCTACGCCCACAACAAATTTCTGCAAAAGGTCGCGCCGTCGATCCGGTCGGTCCTCGCCAGTACCGAGGGCCCGTTCGCAGATATCTTCCGCCAGTTCCAGGTCTCGACCGCGGCCGGTCGGCGGCCAGTCGCGCCGCCCGGGTCGTCGGACACCGCCAACGCCGCCCCAGGGAGCAAACCATGAATGCCAGCGACTTCATGCGACGACTGCGACCAGGACCGATCATCGCCAGTCTGCTGACCTTGGCGATCATCCTGGGCGGGAGCGCGGTGGCGGTCGCTTTCTTCGTCTTCCGCGTCTACGTGCCGCCCGGATACGCGCTGATCCGCATTGCCAAGAGCGGCAAGGCACCCGCCGAGGGTCGTACGCTCGCTGAGCGCGGCGAGAAGGGCATCCAGCGAGAGACATTCGGGCCCGGCCGTTACTTCCTCAACCCGATCTCGTGGGACACACAGCTCGAACCGCTGGTGGAGATCAAATCCGGTCGGCCGGATACATGGACGTGGGTGCATACGACACACCGTCTGTCGTCGCAGCGCGGAGCGGGTCCGAACATCATCACCGGTGAGTTCCCGGAAGTCGGCATTCTCGTCCGCAAAACCGGCCCGGTCAGCCCGACCGGCACCAGGGATGCGGTCGTCAACCTCGACAGCGGATACCAGGGCATCATCCGCGAAGTACTCACACCCGGGGTCTATCGAATCAATCCGTACGAGTTTGAGGTGCGGCGCGAACCCGCGGTTGTGATCCCCGCCGGTTTCGTCGGCGTCATGACCAGCCAGATCGGCGAGCAGCCCGGGATGATCGAGGTGCCCGATACGCCCACGCAGTCAATCGGCAGTTCCACGCAGCCCGCGCCGGTCGGTACCAAGCGCGTTCGGCCGCTGGCCGCACCGGGGCAGCGCGGCACCCTCCGGCACGTGTTGCCGCCGGGTGTGTACTACCTGAATCCGTACGTCGTCCGAGTGCGGATCACAGAGGTCGGCTTCAACGAGTTTTCGCAACTGGCCGTGCGCGACTCTCGCGACACCATCCGCTTCCCGTCCAAGAGCGGGTACGACATCGAGCTCGGCGTGACGGTGGTCTATGGCCTGCACCCCAGGCATGCGGCCGAAGTCATCAACGAGTTCGGCACCACCACCGAGGTGCTCGAGAAGGTCATCAAGCCGCAGCTTCGCTCGATCTGCCGAAACCAAGGGTCGCTTTACGAAGCCCGAGACTTCATCCGCGGCGACAGCCGCGAGGAGTTCCAGCGCGTGCTGACCGAGAGCCTGCGCGACGTCTGCCGGCAGAAGAACATCGAACTGCTGCTCGCGCTGATCAGCAGCATCGACGTCTTCAGCCGCGAGGGCCAGACCGGCGAGCAGGGCGTGGACCTGCGCACCGCCATCCAGGACAGCCATATTGCCATCGAGCGCAAGATCACCAACACCAAGTTGCAGGAGACGGCCAAGAAACTCGCCCTGCTCGAGGAAGCCAAGAAGAAGGTCGACGTGGCCCGCGAGACCATCCAGGCCGAGACCCGTAAGAAGGTCGCGACCATCACGGCCGAAGGCGCCCGCACCGCCGCCGAGATTGAGGCTCGCGGCCGACTCGAGGTGGCCAAGATCGAACAGCAGATCGCGGAACTCGAGGCCGAGAAGACGCAGCTTCTCGGCAAGGCCAACGCCGACGTCGAGAAGCTCAAGAAGCAGGCCGAGGCGGACGGCCAGCGGATGATGATCGAGGCCTTGGGTTCTGGCGCCGCCTACAACCTGTACACGTTTGCCCAGAACTTCTCGCCCGAGTCGATTCAACTCATCTTCGCCGGCGAGGGTACGTTCTGGACCGATCTGCGGAAGGTCGAGGAGGTCGCCGGCGCCAAGCTGCTACAACAACAGCAGGCTCGGCCGCGGCCGGCTGAACCGAAACGCTAGCCGGTGGCCGAGCCGCTCGCGCAGCGGCCGAACCCGGTCCGAAACATGCGTCGCCCGGTCGCGGGCTCGACGGCCCGTGACCGGGCGACATGAATACGCTCGACCTCGCTCGGCGGCTACTTGGCCCGCGTGTAGTGGATCTCCAGGCAGATGTACTCGCCCTTGCCGTCCGGCGTAGGACAGTACATCTGGTACGTGTGCTTGTCCTTATCCACGATCGTCATGACGGTTCGGCTCTTCACCATCTTCCCGTCCTGCGTGGGGTCGGCCATTTCGTACTGACTCGTGATGATCTTGTGCGACGGATCGCACTCGCCGTACGCGACCATGCACGCCGTGCTCATCGAATCCATCCAGGTGCTGACGTATTTCTTCATCGTGTTGTCATACGCCATTGTCCCGGCGCCGTCGAACGGCACGCCGCCCATCTCGCCCTTGAAGAACATGTGCAGGTAGCGACCGCCCATGACCACTTTGTAGTCCATCTCGCCCTTGCTCTCTTCCCATGGCTTGTCCGGGCCCCAGCGCGACTTGACCACGGCATTCCACTTGCCTTCGAGCTCCGCCATGTGACGATGATGCTCACCCGGCGTGCCGGCCTTCATCATCGCATCCATCATCTTCTGCTCTTCCGGGGACAGCTTGGCCATCAAGTCCTTGGCGGCCTGCTCGGCGGCGTTGCGGGCGGCGTCGCCGGCCTGCTTGCTCATGTCGCCGGCGGCCTGTTTGACCGCCGCAGGCTTTTCCGCCTTCTCGCCGCCGTGCTGCCCGAAGGCGAGACGCGCGGCAAGCGCGACCAACGGCAGAGCCAGAAAGCTTGTGACCAAGGGGCGAGGATGCATGACTTCTCCTTTTGTTTGGTTTGAGACACTCTCGCTGGGATGCGAAGGTCGGCTCGATCCGAAGCACGATACCCCGGCCCCGACGCCCGTCAAGCGCCCCCTCACGGCCATTGCCGCGGCCGCATGAGATCTTTACCCTACCCGCTAACGGGATTCCGGCGAAAAAGGCCGCCGATCCGGGCCTGGAGGGTCCAATTGATGATTCCCCCGCATGGTTCAAGCGATCTTCAGCCGCGGTTCGTTGCGGATCCGAGTCGTTGCGCCGCACTGGCGGTCGAGGCCGAGCGCCTGCCGGCGATCGTGGTGAACTCCGCCGCATCGTCGAACGCTGTCATGCTGGGTAGCGGCTACTTCAACCCCTTGGCGGGATTCATGAACCTGACGGAATCGTTGTCCGTAGCCGAGCGCATGTCGCTTCCGAACCACATCGCATGGCCGATCCCGATCGTGAACATCGTACGTTCGGCGGTGCTGTCGCCCGACTTGCGACGCGCCACCCGGATCGCACTGCGTGATCCCAACCTGCCCGGCAACCCGGTGCTGGCGATCCAGCATGTCGAGGCCATCGAGCACCTCGCCTCCGACCAGCAGGCCTTTCTCGTCGAACGCATCTTTCGAACCGCCGACCCCAAGCACCCCGGCGTCGCCGACTTCACCTCCGCCGGCGATACGCTCATCTCTGGCCCGATCGATGTCCTGAATCACTCATACTTCCCGGCCGAGTTCCCGGATACCTTCCGCACCGCTGTGCAGCTGCGTGAGCTGTTCGCCGAGCGCGGATGGAAATCGGTGGTGGCCTTTCAGACGCGCAACCCGATGCACCGCGCGCACGAGGAACTCTGCAAGATGGCCATGTCCGCGACCGGCGCCGACGGCCTGTTGATCCACATGGTGCTGGGACGGCTCAAGCCCGGGGACATCCCCGCGGCCGTGCGCGACGCCTCAATTCGGAAGATGGTCGAACTCTACTTCCCGCCCGACAGCGTGGCCGTTGCCGGATACGGCTTCGACATGATGTACGCCGGTCCGCGCGAGGCCGTCCTCCACGCCATTATCCGCCAGAATGCGGGGTGCGCGTTCCTGATCGTCGGCCGTGATCACGCGGGCGTCGGATCGTACTACGGTCCGTTCGACGCCCAGGCCATCTTCGATGAGTTGCCACCCGGCGCGCTGGCCATCCGCATCTTCAAGGCTGACCACACGGCGTGGAGCAGGAAAGTCGGCAAGGTCGTCATGATGCGCGACTATCCCGATCACAAGCCGGAAGACTACATCAATTTGTCGGGAACGAAGGTGCGCGAGATGCTCGCGGCTGGTCAGCCGCTCCCGCTCGAGTTCGCCCGCCCCGAGGTGGCGGCGATCCTGATGAAGCACTATCAGGACGAGGCCCGCGCAGCCATGGCGTGACGGGCGCCGCCATCCCAACGGCGGCCATCCCCGCTCAAAGACAGCATTCAATCGTAGTAAATGAAGTCGCTCGCGCGGCCGGAGGCGGCCCGTCTTCGGGACGATGGGGCCAAATTCTCGTTACGAGCGCGTGGCCGCTGCCTGCAACTCGGCGTTGCTGTACTCGCGGTCGTACCAGTCGAACGCCCTTCGAATCCCGTCGTCGAAGCGAACCTGCGGCTTCCAACCAAGCAGTTGCTGCGTGTACGACCCGTCGATGCGCTGCGGGAGGCCGGTCAACGCGATGGCCGAGCGATTGATCGCCACCCGGGCGTCGCCGCGGCTGAACCAGAGCAGGTACTCGGCCAGCCAGGCCGCCGCGAACGCCAGTCGATACGGCACCCTCCGCGTCGGCGCCGGCACGCCGAAGCCTCCGGCGAGAGCGTTGAGATAGTCTCGCTGCGTGACGCGCTCGTTTCCGGCCGCGATCAGGGTCTGGCCTGCGGCAGCCGGCGTGCGACCGGCTGCCACCAGCGCCCGCGCTGCGTCACCAACGTACAGCATGGCCATTTCGTTCGACCCGTCCCCGATCAGCATGACCTGCCCGCCGGTGATGAATGGCCGAAGGTAGCGGTGCATCGCGCGGTTGCGCGGACCATAGAGATACCCCAAGCGCACCACCACCCACTCCATTGGGGGCGTCACGTCACGTCGCACCGCTTCTTCCGCGGCCAGTTTGGCCCGGCCGTAGACGAACCACTTGGGCGGCGGCGGCGTGGGCGTCTGCTCGGTGATGGGGCGATCGGTCATCAGCTTCGGGTGATAGACGCCGCAGGAACTGACGTAGACGAACCGCGGCACGCCGACAAGCCGCGCGGCCTCGATCAGACGTTGAGTGCCGAGCACCGTGGTTTCGTGAAAATCAGCGTAATTGCCGATGATCTCGACGCGGGCGGCGGAGTGGTAGACCACGTCGACGCCCTGACAAGCGGCTTGGAGCGATTCGAAGTCCTCGAGCTGACCGGTAACCGGCTCGGCGCCCAGCCGTGTCAGAAGTTCGCGATCGCTGCCGGGCCGCACGAGCGCGCGGACCGAATCACCCGAGGCACGAAGCGCCTCGATCAGATGGCTGCCAACAAAACCAGTACCGCCCGTGACGAGCGTCTTCATCGTGGTCCAGCGTGATGGCCGGTGTCCGCTCTTGAGCGGCGCCATGCCGGCCCGTTCAATCCCGCCCGCCTAGAACTTCGGCGGACGGGGAAGCCAGCGATTCACCCGCCGGCAGTAGTCCTCATAGCTTACTCCGAAACGGCTCTTGAGGCGCGGCTCCTCCACCCGCGTCACCTGAAGGTGCGCCACGGGGATTCCAAGGATGGCGAGCAGCGCAATGCCGGCCGACGCAAAGAAGATCGCCTCGCCCGCCACCGTCAGAACGAGGCAAGCGGCCACCGGATTCCGCATCCAGCGGTACGGTCCGGAGGCGACGAACTCGCGGGGCGGGTCAAACTCGACGAACGGACCTTTGCCGACGATCACAAGCCACATGGAACTGACCATGTATCCCGCCAAGAAGACCAGGAACACGAGGCCGCCGACGATCCGCCGCGTCCAAGGATCTCCGGTTCCCACGGACTGGTCAAACCATGCCTGAAGACCCGTCCAGTCCCCCAGCCGGTGGAACAGGAAGGGCAGCGCGACAAGGATGAACGCCAGAAACGACGCGGTGTAGATCACCATCCGCGCCGCCAGTTGGGAGGGTTTCAGCGTCGACTTCTCCGCTGACTCTACCATCGAACCGCAAAGCCCGCGGTCATCCACTTGCTGGACTCGACCGCGTGCACGATCGCGAGTTGCCCCGGCTTCAGCTCCCCGGTCCGGACCATTTCGTCGAGGTGCAGCAGCGTGGCCGATCCACCGCAATACCCGACCCGGCCGCTGCGGAACTTGATGCGGTCCTGCGTCACCTTCAGACGCTCGAGGAACATCGGGATGTGCTCCTCGTATAGCTGCATGGTCGGAATCGACACGACGTAATGATCCACCGTCGACGGGTCGATGTTGAGCTTGCGGGTAAACCGCACCAGTCCCTCAAGCAGAAGCGGCGCGGCGTTGTCATTGACGGCCGTGAAGTCCTGCCACAGATGGTGCCGGCCGTCCTGATAGAGTTCCGGAATCTGCCGGTAGGCCTTGGTCAGATCCGCGACCGCGCCGCCCGCGACCATGCCCGCCGGTCGACCGGCGCCGACCGACTCGACGAACGTGCCCAGCACGTCGTGCCCGGGCGCGCCGTTCTGGCTGGCCTTCAACACGACGGCACCGGCTCCGTCCGCGAGAATCCAGCGAAGGGCCGCGTGAACCTTGTCCATCTTCTCCTGGTTGAAATAGCAGCTCCGCAGATAGACCGACGAGAGCTGACTGTAGCAAACCAGCGCCGTCTGGTAGCGACCGGAGCGCAGGGCGTCGTAGGCCACCTGCATGCTCTTGCCGACGCCCGTACAGTTGGAATGAATCTCCAGCTCGGCACAAGTCTGGATTCCCAAGCGCTCTTGCAGCAGCGCGCTGGTCGGCGGGGTGCTCTGGTCATATGACGGGCACGAGATGATCAGCAGCTCGATCTGCTGCGGCTGCATCTTGGCCATGTCCAGTGCCTGGCGCGCCGCCTGTTCCGCCAGACTCGCGAACGTGTGGGTCATGTCGCCCGATTCAGGATCGATGGCGAGGTGACGCGTGACGACGCCGCTACGATCGAGCATTCGCCGCCCCAGGTTGTCAACGAAGCTCTGGATCTTGGCGGGCGCGCGGTCCAACGTTCCGAGAACCGCTTCGAGCCGATCATTGGTCACCGCCGGACCTGGCAGAAAACTGCCGGTCCCTGCGATCTTGACGTTCAGAAGTGACATAGCTCTCCCATTGCGTCCTGCGAGCCGCCGCGGGTCACGTACGGCGTTGCGATCACTCGCGCGCGAAAGCCCAAGTACACTGGCGACCCGGCGGTCGACTCCCGCCCCGAGGCGACGACGTGCGGGCGAACCACGTCAACGCCGGCTGATCGTTGCCAGCTTCCGCTTGAGCGGCGGAAGTATAGCGACGCCCCGGAATACGCGCCAAGGCCACAACACGATGATCCTTGCACAAACGCCCTAATCCATTTAATAATCTAAGCTTATATCCTGCTCATCCGCCCCGCGTCCGGCCTCGAACGACGCGCGGGTCGCTGGCCTGCGGACTCAACACCATGAACCTCGCCTGGAACCGAATCAACCTGACGCTGCGACATCCCTTCGTGACCGCCGCCGCAATCCGCACGCACAAGCAGACGATCTGGGTGCGCCTGCGCCACGACGGAATCGAGGGTTGGGGTGAGGCGGTCCCAACCGACCTCTACCACCAGAGCCTCGATTCGGCCGAGAAGACACTGGCAGCCATCGCGAAGCGCCTGCCATCAAATCCGGCCGACTTCGATGACTGGATCGACCGGCTGCTCCGCGACTTCGACGACCAACGGGCGACCGTCGCCGCCATCGACGCCGCCGTTCACGATTGGCGGGGCAAGGCGGTCGGCCAGCCGGTTGCCCAACTGCTCGGCCTGGAGCTGAGCGACATCCCCCCCACTTCAGTCACGCTCGGAATCGACGAATCAGCGCGATTGGTCGAGAAAATGCGTGAAATCGCGGCTTTTCCCATTTGGAAGGTCAAGATTGGTACCGAGCTGGAGGATCAGACGCTTCGGACCATTCGCGCTCATGCGCCTGACCAGACGCTTCGCGTTGACGCCAATATGGGTTGGACGTCTGCGGACGCGCTGCCCCGACTCGAACGGGCCGCAGCATACGCAGTTGAACTGGTCGAACAGCCCTGCCCGCCGGACGACCTTGCTACGCTGGCTCGCCTGAAAGCCGTCGCCCTCGCTCCGATCGTCGCGGACGAGAGTTGCGTCCGCCCAGCTGACATCCCGCGAGTGGCCGCGGCGGTTGATGGAGTCAATATCAAACTGAGCAAGTGCGGCGGCATTCGCGAAGCTCACCGAATGCTCCTTGACGCCCGCGTTCATGGCCTGCGGGTCATGCTCGGGTGCATGATCGAGAGCTCGCTGGGCATCGCGGCCGCTGCCCAACTCGCCCCCATCGCTGACTGGCTCGATCTAGACGGTCATCTGCTGCTCCGGAACGATCCGTTCACCGGCATTGGCGGCGCGCGCGGCCGGCTGCAACTCGGGGCTTCACCCGGCCTCGGAGTGCAACTCTCTAGTAATAAATGACTTGTGTTTCCAACAGAACTCCAACCCGATTGGCCGACACTTGGTGCACTGCAAGAATGGCCCTGACGGCCCGGGCCTCTTCCCGATCCCCGCCTTCGATCACGGGCGCTCGCACCGCCCCGCGAGGTCGCAACGGCCCCGGGTACCAGCAACGACCCAGCCTGGCCAGTTGAGGCATTGCCCAATCTGATGCTGCGGTGCTTTCCGGGAGGAAAGAGGGATGCGTGTTCGCGCTGAGACGACAGCGCCGAATGGATCGAACCGGCTCAGCTATAAGTTCCAGCGGCTGCGCGAACAGATCCGCCAAGCCATTCTCCGCGGCGAGCTGGCAGGCCGTCTCCCCGGGGAACGCGAGCTTGGGAAACGCTTCGAGGCCAACTCGAAGACGATCAACAAGGCCCTGACCGATCTGTCGCGGGAAGGGCTCGTGGTTCGACGAATCGGCCGGGGGACGTTCGTCCGCCCGGCTGACGGCAACGCTCCAACCGATCAGAAGGAGCGAATTGTCCACTGGTTTTCCGCGCAGGTGGACGCCACCGCGCAACGCTGGCGGGAAGCGCTCGGCGTCATCCTCTCGAGTCGGGGAGATGGACTCCGCATCGCGGACGCGGGGATACCGGCACGACTGACGCCCGAGTTGCTGCGCGACACGGGTCCGGCGAACGCCGTCGTCGTCGCCGTTGGCAATTCCCTTTCGTCGCCGGAGTCTCCCGCTCCCCGGCCGGAGCTGCTGGTCGCGCTTGCGCAGCGCCAACTGCCCACCGTCCTGTTGGGACTGCGGAGCGACGAACTCCGCTGCAATAGTGTCGTTCCGGACTACACCACGGCGGGGTTCCGCACTGCCGAGTACCTCTTCGACCTGGGGTGCCGCGACGTCATCGCGATGGCAGGCTCGATCACCAGTGCCGGTCCGACCGCCGTGCTTCTGGGCTACCGCACCTCTTGCCAGCGCAGACATCGTCCGGAGCACGTCGTGAGCGCCACGTCGGACGGCTCGTCGCCGATCAGTCTCAACGGCCGGCTGGTCGAGGGCGTCGGCGTGATGTGCATCGGCGGCAGCGTGCTCGAGGCGGTCTGCGCCGGCTTGGGGAACCGCCGCGCCACCTTCCCGATCGTGGCCGTTCTCGATCCGGACGACGATCGTGCTTCGCGCGTGTCGGTGCCGGCTTACGAGTTCGAGTCACAGCGCATGGTCGACTGGGCTGCCCGTATTCTGGCGGAATGCGGCCGCGCCACGCCGCCCGTGGAGGTCATCGTCGCCGGCGGATTTCACATTCGAACGAATCTCGGGCACATGCTGCGCAGCGAGACGCTCAACGACGTCGCGATCTGAGATCTCGCCGTTCCGGCGGCCCGGCGGTGAGCATTGCCGAAGCGCCGCACGCGCTGCATAATCCGGTGAATCGGTCGGGCTCGTCAAAACGGACTGACGCACGCCCGCCGTCGGGCGCAGGACTCTCGGCATGGGCGCGATTCTCGACGCGTTGCTCCGACTCCAGGAAATTGAGACGCAGCTCGGCGAGCTGCGTCAGCAGATCGCGGCCCGTCAACAAGCCGTTCGCGCGCAGGAAAAACGCATCGCCGCCCTGACCACGGAACTGGAGGCCAAGCGCAAGGCCGCCAGGGATCGGCAGATCGAAGCCGATCGGGCCAACCTCGAAGTCAAGTCCTACGAAGAGCGCATCGCCAAGCTGCGGGCCGCCCTCAATACGGCCAAGACCAACAAGGAGTACTCGACGCTGCTGTCGGAGCTGAACACCCTCAAGGCCGACAGCGGCAAGCTCGAGGAAAAGACGCTGATGATCATGACCGAAATCGACGGAACCAAGCGCGCCCTGGCCGTCGAGGAGGCCCGTCTTGCCGATGAGCACAGCCGCCTCGCGGACGCGCGCCGGGCGGCCGAGGAGTTCCAGCAGCGCGTGGCGGATCGACTCGCACGACTCACGGCCGAGCGCGAGAAGGCGGCCGACCCCATTCCACCGACCGTTCTCAACATGTTTGAGCGCGTCGCCGCGAAGAACGCCGGCGAAGGCCTGGCCGTCGTGATCCGCACCAACCCGCGCCGCGAGGAGTTCGTCTGCGGCGGATGCAACATGGGCGTCACGCTGCAACAGGTCAACGCCATCATCAGCCGCGACGAGCCCGTTCTGTGCAACATCTGCGGGCGAATCCTTCACCTCGATCAGAGCATTGCCGGCGGCGCCCGCTGAACCGTATCACATCACCTGGAACCGTCCCGCTGATGAAACTGCACATCCACATTGACGGTGGCTCGCGGGGCAACCCGGGCCCCGCCGCGGCCGGCGTCGTCATCGCCGACGAACGTGGACGCCCGGTCCTGGAAGCCGGTTACTTTCTCGGGCAGAAGACGAACAACCAGGCGGAGTACGAGGCGCTGCTGCGGGCGCTCGATCATGCGGCAGAGATGGGCGCGACGGCCACGCTGATTCATTCAGACAGCGAGTTACTCGTCCGACAGATCAACGGCGACTACAAGGTCCGCCACGCGAACCTCGCACCTCTGTTCGAGGCGGCCCTGCGGAAGCTCGGTCGCTTCGAGCGCTGGACCGTACGGCACGTCCGACGCGAGCAGAACCGCCGCGCCGACGCGCTCGCCAATCGCGCGATGGATGCCGCCGAAGACGTGATTGAAGTCTCGTCTTCTCTTTCGGCGGCCGGTGGCGCGGTGAAGAGGTCGCGCGTGGACGCCGTCGTCGTAGCGCGGTGCATCCGCGCGCCCGCCCCGGATACCTGCCCGGCCGGCTGCGCCGGTGGTGAATCGTGGCGTTTCGACACCGCCCTGCCCGGCGGTTTGTGCGTGGATGCCGCGATGGAGCTGCTTCCGGCTGTGCGGCTGCTTCGTCGCAACCCCGCGTCGGCGCCAACGCGCGTGACCTGCCCGCGCACCGGCTGTCAGGCCGAGTTCACGCTCGAATTCGAATAGTACAGCGACGCCGATCGCACACCATCGCGCTCATCATTCCCAGTCAGCGTACAGCTCGGCCCATCCGCCGCGCGGATGCCGCATCAGGACGTGCACGACCTGCCGCGGCTCGCCGGGCGCGTGCCCCCGATAACGAAAGAACAGCTCGACGCCGGGTTGGATCGCTTCGACCACCTCATCCGGCAGAAGGTCGGCGATGATGCCGCCGAACACCCGACCGGCGTAGCCGACCACCATCGCGCCATCAGTGTCTCGCCGGCAGGAGTCCACGATCACGCGCTCGTAATCAGCGACCGGTGACTCGTCAGCGGGCATCGCGAACCCGCTCGCTCAATTCGTGAGCGTCGAGGCGGACGCCGCGTTGAACGCCGACGCCCGCAGGCGTTGGCCTGTCACGTCGCGAGCGGCGTCCGACGCCAGCCAGACGAAGATCTCGGTGCGATGCCCGCCATGCGGATCGCGATCCGGCTCCGGCTCGACGACGTTCACGCGAATTCCGCTGTCGCGCAGTTCCGTGGCCAGACTTCGTGACATTCCCTCGAGGCCGGCCTTACTCGCCGAGTAGGCGCCCCATTGCCCGCCCCCGAGACGCGCTGGGGCGTCGACAACGTTAATGATGGTGCCTCCCCGCTGCTGAAGCATGAACGGGATCACCTCGCGGCACACCAGGTAGGACCCGGTGAGATTCGTGTCGACCACGTCCCGCCACGAGTCCAGCGGATGTTCGGCGATGGGCAGCCGTGGTCCCCGAATCGCCGCGGCGTTGATCAGGACGTCGATCCGCCCGAAGCGCTCGAACACGCGGTGAACCATGCGGACGATGGCCGACTCGACGCGCACGTCGCACGGAAGTCCGAGTACCCGGTGACCGCGCGCCGCGAGTTCCCGCTCCAGGAGCTGCACGTCCACCGCGCGCCGGGCGCAGAAGGCCACCGACGCCCCGGATGTCGCAAACTGCTCAAGCAGGACCCGGCCGAGTCCGCGCGAAGCGCCCGTCACCAGCACGACCTTGCCGGCCACGCCTGAACATGCACCCGCCGCTTGCGATGCAGCCGTCGAGTTCAATTCCATGGCTCCAAACTCGCGAGATCACCTGATGTTAACGAAATCGGCGTTTCCCGCAACGGCCGTCGCCTCTAAACTCCCACCATCGTCGAGGCGAGTCAGGACATGATGCAGACACAACTGGCGTCGATCGGGCGTTCGATCCTGGCTGTCATCGACATGCAGCAGCGCATGATGCCCGCCGTCACCGATCACGCGCTCGTCATCGACGCGGCCCGTCGAATGCTGCGGGCCGCGACGGCGCTCGGCGTGCCCGTGCTTCACACCGAGCAGAATCCGGCCGGACTCGGACCCACGGTCCCGGAAGTCGCGGAACTGCTGCCCCCCGACGCGCGGCCGCTCGTCAAAGTCACCTGCTCCTGTTGGAGCGATGATCCGTTCCGCCGCGCCGTTGAGGCCGCCGGGCGGCGCCAGGTACTGCTCATCGGTGCCGAAGCGCATGTCTGCGTCCAGCAGACGGCGCTCGAACTGCTCGAGGCCGGTTATCAGCCGTTCGTGCTGGCCGACGCCGTCGGCAGCCGGCGGACGAGCGACCGCGACGCGGCCCTGGCCCGCCTTCGCGCGGTCGGGGCTGTGGTGACGACCGTGGAATCGGTCATCTTCGAGCTGGTTCGACGGTGCGACGTGCCACAGTTCAAGCAAATCCTCGACATCGTGAAGTGACGACCAACCGGGAGCCCTGCCATCGGGTCGATCTGGATGAGATGGTGCAAGACCGCCCCGCTGCGCTCGACTGTTCCGCGCTCCCGTTCGAAATCCTCGCGCATGGCGCTTATGACTCCGCGTCGGTCCGAACGACCTGGACCGACGAGCCGCGACCCAGCGATGCGGCGCTCGAAGCACTGATCGCGGAAGCCTGGCGGACCCAGAAGGCCGAGGCCGACCGGGACGGTCGCTGCCTCTACAACGGCGAACTGCTCCGCTACGTGAATCACCGCTCGCGCGGCACCACGCTTCAGCTCCAACTGGGGCCGACGTGCTATCGAGACTTTGTCGGCACGAACCTCGTCAACGGCCATCGCGTCGCCGAGATCGGCTGGGGTCGCTTCGCCAACCCGGTCGGCACGACCGCCACGCTGAGCACGGCGTGCGGCCTGATCGTCCACGGTCGGCGCAGCGCGCGCGTCGCCTGGCATGCCGGACACATTCACACGTTTGGGGGGGCGCTGGAGGGCCAGGACCGCACGGCGGACGGTACCGTCGACGTCTTCGCCGCGGTGCGCCGCGAGTTGCGCGAGGAACTCGGCCTGCAAGATGGCGAGCTGTCGGACCTGGTCTGCGTCGGGCTGATTCGCGACCGGGAGATCCACCAGCCGGAGCTCCTGTTTGAAGCGCGGCTGCCGCTCACGCTGGCGGATCTCCTGAAGCGGGTCCGCGAAGCCGACGTCGGCGACGAGCACATCGCGATCGCCGGACTTGTGAATCGGGCCGAGGCCATCGTGCCATTCCTGCGCGACCGGCGCCCCGTGGCTCCGGTTGCGGTCGGAGCGCTCTTTCTGCATGGCCTGCGCATCGCCGGCCCGGACTGGTTCGCATCCGCTGTTGCGGCGTTCAACGACCGCATCCGTTGATGGGCGGCCGACGCGTCAGTGAACCCCCGGCCCGAGCAGATCGAGCACGGCGCTCAACGTCTCGCCGATGGGACGGCGGATGATGAGATCGGCCTCATCGTCCAGGGGCGTGTCGGTGAGATTGACGATGACGAGTCTGGCCCCGGCCTGGCGCGCGTACCACGGCAGGAGCGCTGCCGGCTGCACGGTCAGCGACGAGCCGATCGCCAGAAAAAGCTCGCTGCGCTTCGCGAGACGCGTGGCCTCAGACAGGATTTCCGTCGGCAGCGCCTGGCCAAATGACACCGTGGCCGACTTGAGCCAGCCGCCGCATGCATCGCAGGTCGGCACGTCCACACCGGCCAGCAGTCGCTGATGAATCTCAGCCGCGGGGTAGAGTCGCTCGCACGACAGACACACGACACGCCGTGCGGTGCCGTGCAGCTCGAGCACGCGACTGCTGCCGGCCATCTGGTGCAGTTCGTCGATGTTCTGAGTGATCACCGCGTCGAGTCGCCGCGTGGCCTCAAGCCGCGCGAGTGCCACATGTCCCGCGTTGGGTCGCGCCGACTCGAATTCAGCGTACGTCTCGCGCCGAATGCGCCAGAAGAGCACGCGCGCCTCATGATTCTCGAGGAAGTCCTGAATCGTGACTGGCCGGTACCGCGACCAGACCCCGCCCGGACTGCGGAAGTCCGAGATGCCGCTTTCGGTACTGATCCCGGCGCCGGTCATCGCGACCACGCGGCGCGCGGAGAGCAGCATCTCGGCCAGCTCTGATGCACTGCTGAGAGTCTTGGCGTCCATCGTCGCGACGTCCCGGGTCGTTGACGTGGTTCGGCGATACCGTGATTTGAGGGCTCCTCATGTGAGCCCTGGGCACTTGAAGTCTAGTCTATGGCTGCGAAAAAATCGCGAACTGATCGCGATTCAGCCCGACGCGATCCAGCGGAACGACGAAATCCGTCCGACCGTTGCCGCTCAGGTCAACGAACGCCGGGACTCCGATGGTGGCCGGCGGATTCGACTCAGCGATGACAAACGGTCTCCAGTAATCGAGGAAATTCACCCCGGTGCGGGGGAAGAACCCGCTCATGAACGGACCGGCGCCGACCCAGGCATCGAGCCGGCCGTCGTTGTCGAGGTCAGTTAATCCCAACTGGTTGATCGGCGAACCCGTTGGGATGCCGATGTTGAACACCTCCCAGGGGAACATCTGCACGCCGACAAGAGCGGGGCCGGGATTGCGGAACCACTGCACCAGCGGCGATGGAACGTTGGTGGCGACAGCCACGTCGATGTCGCCGTCTCCGTCGATGTCGCCGATGGCGGCGACATTTGCGCCCTGTTCCTGCTGCCCCACGAACCGCCGCACCCATCGAGGCAGCGCCTGTGTCGGATCGGGGTCAATCAGCGCTCCGCCCGGGTTCTCAAGCCAGCGCACGTTGAAGCTCTTGGCGGGAGAAAGCGTCGCCACCAGGTCGGCGTCGCCGTCCCCGTCGATGTCGGCGGCGAACACCTGCCCGGCGATCGGCGCATCGACTTCGACGAACGGCGGCAGGAGCCCCAGCACACCCGGCCGAGGCACGCCCCACGCCAGCGGGTTGCGCGCCTGGGCTGGTCCGGGGTTCTGGAACAGAAAAATGTAGCGGCGCGGCGTATTCGACCCGGCCGGTGGCGGCTCGTTCGACACGAACGCAATGTCCGGTCCGTTCGCACCGTCAAAATCGGCTACCGCCAGGTCGCTGATGGCGTTCTCGTCGCACTGCCGCAAGGCGAATGCGAGTGGAACCGTCAGCCAGCCGATCTGATCGCGCGGATCGGCCGGGGCGAAGATCAGCACGATCTGGGACACCAGCGACGCCGGCGGCGTGGGCGCGAAACCTGTGTCGCGGACGGCCACCGCCAGGTCGGTCCGACCGTCGCCGTCAAAATCGCCGGCCGCGAGCTTCACCATCTTCGCCAACGGCCCACCACCCGCCACCGTGAACTGCTCGAACCGCTGAGTCGCCGGGTTTCGCAGAAAGACCTGAACCACCTGGGACTCGGAGGAGATCGCCGCCAAGTCAGGCCGACCATCGTTGTCGAGGTCGGTGGCGATCACCATCGTCGGACCAGCGGTCTGCTCGCGCAGGTCGTCGAGCAACGAGATACGGTACAAAGGCCCGCTGACCGGCGCGGGCTGCGTGGTGGTCGGAAGTGAGTTGGACGGGCCGCCCAACCCGCCCGATGCCGGCTGATTGGTCACCGGCGGCGCTCCGCCGTCGCCCAGGACACCGCCGCCACCGAGCAGGTAAAGCGTGGCGGAGCAGCCTGCCGCGCAAAGGCCCGCCGACACAGCCAGCCACACGGTTACGGAGCGGATCGGCTTCATGTTCTTCCACTCGCTACGGCGATTTCCGTCGGGTCCCCGGCCGGGTCGCGGCCGGTTCGGGCTCAGGGCAGCGGCGGATCAGTCGTCGCGGCCGGACCAACGACCGGCAAAGACGCCAGCGATCCCGGCGTCGACGGTGCGGCAGTTGGCGCGGGCGCCGGCTGGGACGGCGCGGCAGGTTCCGCATCCTCCTCGACCCAGACCTCGTCGAGGTCGGTTGCGTCCTCATCGCGACGCAGAAGCAGGTAAGCCAGCGTGCTGGCCGAGTGATAGTAACTCAGCAGCCAGCCGGCCACCGCCGCGAACGCCAAGTAGACCCAGGCGGAAATCAGGAACTGGCCGATCCGGCTCACGCCCGCGACCGAGGCGTGCGGCAGCGCCCCGTAGAACGGGTTCGAGAAATCCAGAGCCGGCGCCTGCCAGAAGGCGTTCAGCTTGTGCGGCACCGTGCTTCCCGCGGGTCCGCTGGCGCTGCCCATGTTCATCGTCAGGCCGACGAAGAAATGGGTCGCGAACAGGCCGACGCGGGCAACCAGCTTGACGAACACGTAGCAGACGGAGCCATAGACCATCGCCACGCCGTAATAAAGCGCTGTGCGCCAGACGTGCTGGCCAACGTAGGAGAGCGATCGACTCATGCCGTCGTACGCGTCGGACCCCTCGACCGCGATGGTCGGATACATCAGCGGCGTCGCCAGAACCAGCCCGATGGCGATGATGGCGATGAGAATCCCCCCGGCCATCGCCAGGAACCACAACAGCGGCGCCACGAGCGTGCCGAACCCCGGAATCGCCCCGATCAGTCCGCCGATTGCCAGCAGGACGGCGATGACCAGAATGATGCCGACCGGAAGCAGCGGCACGGTGACGAAGCTCCAGAACTTCCGCCGGGAAAAATCGACCGCCGCCGCAATCGACACGCGCTCATCTCGCGTCGCCTGAAGCGCGGCGATTCGACAGATCGCGCCTCCCGCCAGCGCCCACACCGGAAGCCAGACACCCAGGACGAAAAACAGTGCGTAGATCGGATGCATCACGCCGAGCCACAGCTTGAGGCCCAGCGCCCGCACCAGGGCATTGACGACGCCGCGCGGACTGAGACTCAGCGCGGCCGACGTGAAATCGACCAGCGTGCCGCGCCATTCGTCCATCAACACGGCGAACACGCCGCGACGGGTCGCGCCCTCGGCTTTCTGAGTTGACTCGATCCACTCCCGCACGGCGGTCGGGTGCAGCCCGCTCGACACGAACACGCGAGGTTCGGTGATGCCGGCCGCGGACACGACCACCCGCTGCCCGACCGGCGTCAGCCAGTCGAGCAATCGGCCGCCGAGATAAAGCACGACCACCGCCGCCGTCGCCAGCACAAGCTTGCGAACGTCGATCGCCATTCTGAAACCGCGAAACAAGGGCAGGAATGGCAGCAGTTCGGACCAGCCGATCGAGCGTGCTTCCGCGTCCTCCCGCATCATCAGCATTCCTCCTGATGGGCGGGCATTATAGGAGTGAAGGCAGAAGCGCCAATAGCAGACCGGCGGCGCGTGTCGTTTCGCTCCGCTCGCCCGGAGGCTCGCAGCGAGCTGAAGGCGGCGCTCAATCGCTCGCGGGTGACGATGCCGCTGTTGACTTGGACTTCTTGCCCGCAGGCGGTTTCGCCGCAGCGGTCGCCTTCGGCTCGGCCGGGCCGCCGGACGCAGCGGCGCCGTTCGACGATTCCTTCTGCGCGGCCGGCTTCGATTCGGCCTCCGCCGCCTTTCGGTAGGACTCGCTGCGGTAGTCCGTCTGGTAGAAGCCGCCGCCGCGGAACAGCAGCGCCGCGCCCGTGCCGATCAGACGCTGCACCGGCCGGGTCCGCCCGCACGACGCACAGTGATGAGACCGGAGGGGGCGCGCCTTGATCGACTGAAATCGCTCAAACGTTGTGTGACACGTCTTGCACTGATACTCGTACGTCGGCATCACGCATCCTCCGACTTCCCGGCCGCCGGCGCCCCGGCATCCGCCGCCGCTGGACGCCGCGCCACCGACACCACGGTCGCCCTCAACACGCGATCGCCCATGCGATAGCCGCGGACCATCTCGGTGACCACGTGCCCTTCCGGCGTCGTCTCACTGGCTTCGTGCAACAACGCCTCGTGCAAGTGAGGATCGAACGGCTTACCGACCGCCTCTATCGGCTCGATCCCGTGACTGCGAAGCACCTTGACCAGTTGCTCATGCACCAGGCGCACGCCCTGGGCCACGGGATCGTCCGCCGGCCGATCGGCCAGCGAAGCCAGGGTCCGCTCAAAGTTGTCCAGGACGACCAGCAGGTCACGGGCGAAGGCGGCGTTGGCGTTGCGAACTGCGGTGACACGCTCATCGTTGAGTCGCCGCGTTACATTCAACACTTCCGCCTGAGCCCGCAGATAGCGGTCTTTGAGTTCAGCCAGTTCGCGGCGCATCGACTCAAGGGCATCAACGCCCGTCGAGGCGCCGTCGCCCGATGCCGTCGCCGCCTCCGACGGAGGGCCGTACTCGGCCACCTCGTCAGGTGTCGCGATCCTGATTTCCGGCTTCGATTCGCTCATCGTTGAACCACCACCACGTCGGGGCCGTCGCACCCGCTACCCGGAGAGCGACGACAGGTACTCCTTCAGTTTTTCGAAGAAGCCTTTGCTGGTGGGCAGAACCCGTTTGTCCTCGGTCTTCGCGAATTCCTCGAGCAGCTCGCGCTGCCGTTCGCTCAGGTGCTTGGGCACTTCGATCAACGCTCGCACGATCAGGTCGCCGCGCCGCCGCCCGCGGATGTCCGGGATGCCCAGCCCCGGCAGGCGCACCACGTCACCGTGCTGCGTGCCTGGACGGATGGTGACCTCGGTCTTACCGCTGAGCGTGGGAACTTCGATTGTCGTGCCCAGCGCTGCCTGCGAGATGCCCATCGGCAGGTCAAACACCAGGTCGTTCCCATGCCGCACCAGGTACGGATGCGGGCGCACGCGGACGTAGCACAGCAGGTCGCCCCGAGATCGCCCGTGCGGCGCCGGTTCGCCCTCGCCGCGCAGACGAACGGCCTGGCCATCCTGAACGCCCGCCGGAATGCGCACCGTGACAATCCGCGGCTTCGAGACCAGCCCACGCCCCCGGCACGCCTTGCAGGGTTTCGAAATCTTCTTGCCGGCCCCGCGGCAATCCGGGCAACCCGTGACCATGCGCGTCATGAAGAAGCCGACGCCGCTGGTGCGTTCAACCTGTCCGTACCCGCCGCACGTCGAGCAGGTCTGCAATTTCGAGCCGGGCTCGCCGCCGCTGCCGCCACACGCGTCGCAATAGTCCTTCCGCGTGAACTCAATCTGGCGTTCGGTCTCGCGGGCCACGTCAGCCAGGTCCAGCTCAACCTCGATCTGGAGATCGACGCCCCGATCGCGGCCGCCGCTGCCCAACATGTCTCCGAACAGGTCGCCGAAGATACTGAAGATGTCGTCGACCCGCATGTGGGAGAAGTCGTGCACCCCGACGCCCGCGAGTCCCTCGTGCCCGAAGCGGTCGTATCGCGCCCGCTTCTCCGGGTCGGACAGAACTTCGTACGCTGCCGAGGCCTCCTTGAACTTCTCCTCCGCGTCGGGATCATCGCTGTTGCGATCGGGGTGGTACTTGAGCGCCGCCTGACGATAAGCGCGCTTGATGTCCTCCGGGCTGGCGTCCCGCGCCACTCCGAGCACGTCGTAAAAGTCTCGTTGCGTCGCCACTGGCATCTCGCGCTTCCTGCGGGCGCCGGCCGATCAGGCGCCGGCTCGCAATCCGCCGCGCCTCCGCCGCCCGGCCGCCGCACACGCCGCGATACTCCTCGCGACGAACCTCGAAACAAGAAAACGGGCGCCGACGCAGCTTCCCCGCCGGCGCCCGTCCGGATCAGCTTTCGGCACGCCCGACCCAGCCGGCCGCTCGACCGGGCGCCGTTCGCAGCCGCGCATCATCCGCGCCGATCATGTCAGCGAATCGAGCCGGCCACTTCCTTATCGGCATCCTTGTCCTTGATTTCGGTCACCAGCACACTGGTAGTCAGCAGCAGGCCGGCGACGCTCGCGGCGTTCTGGATCGCGCACCGGCAGACCTTGGCCGGATCGATGATTCCGGCCTGAACCAAGTCGGTGTATTCACCGGCACGCGCGTCGTACCCGTAACTGCCGCTTTTCTCCAGAATCTCCGAGACCACCACCGGACCATCGGCGCCGCTGTTCTCGGCGATCTGCCGCGTGGGATACTCCAGGGCCCGCGCGACGATCTCCATGCCGACGCGCACATCGCCCTCGGCCTTCCGGGCAGCATCGCGGATCGGCTTGATGCAGCGCAGGTACGTCACCCCGCCGCCCGGAACAACGCCCTCCTCATACGCCGCCTTGGTGGCATGAAAGGCATCGTCGACCAGATCCTTGCGCTCCTTGACCTCGGTTTCGGTCGGACCGCCGACGCGAATCACCGCCACGCCGCCGGTCAGCTTGGCGAGTCGCTCCTGGAGTTTCTCTCGATCGTAATCGCTGGTCGTCTTCTCGATGGCCTTGCGGATCTGATCACAGCGGGCTTCGATATCCTTCTTCTTGCCGCCGCCCTCGATGATGGTCGTATTCTCTCGCTCAACCACCACCTTTTTCGCCCGACCGAGCTGGCCCAGCTCGATGTTCTCCATCTTCAGGCCGCGGTCCTCGCTGATGAACTCGCCACCCGTCACCACGGCGAGATCGCCCAGCATGGCCTTGCGGCGATCGCCGAAGCCCGGCGCCTTCACCGCGCACACCCGCAGGACGCCGCGCAGCCGATTCACGACCAGCGCCGCCAGTGCCTCGCTCTCGACGTCCTCGGCGACGATGAGCAGCGGCTTGCCGGTGCTGACCATCTTCTCCAGCAGCGGAATCATGTCGCGCAGGCTCGAGATCTTTTTCTCGTAGATCAGGATGTAGCAGTCCTCGAGCACACACTCCATGTTGGTCGGGTCGGTGATGAAGTAGGGCGAGATGTACCCCTTGTCGAACTGCATCCCCTCGACCACTTCCTTGCTGGTCTCGATGCCCTTGCCCTCCTCGATCGTCACCACGCCCTCGCGACCGACCTCCTCGAGCGCGTCCGCCAGGAGCTTGCCGATCTCGGCGTCGCCATTGGCCGAAACGGTGCCGACCTTGGCGATCGCGTCCCGGTCCTTGACCTTCACGGCCATCTTCGCGACCTCGGCGGTGGCGATCTCGACCGCCTCGTCGATCCCGCGCTTCACCAGCAACGGGTTCGCCCCCGCCGTGATGTTCCGAAGCCCCTCGTTGAAGATCGCCTCCGCCAGCACAACCGCGGTGGTCGTGCCGTCGCCGACCGAGTCGCCGGTCTTGCTTGCGACCTCGTTCACCATCTTGGCGCCCATGTTCTCGAACGGATCGGGCAGCTCGATTTCCTTACTGACCGTCACGCCGTCCTTGGTGATTCGCGGTGATCCCCAGCTCTTCTTGAGCACGACGTTCCGGCCGACCGGACCCAGCGTGACCTTGACGGCCGCCGCCAGTTTCCGGACGCCGTTGCGAATGCCTTCGCGGGCGACCTCATCAAACATCAGCTGCTTTGCGGGCATGTCACTCTCCAGCCTTGAGCCATCCGCTCACGGCCATCGGCTCGAAGCGGTTCCTGTTTTTCTTCTTTCAAGTCCGTCTGCCTACTCGATCACGGCCAGCACGTCGGTCTCGCGCAGCACGGTGTACTTCTTGCCGCTGATCTCGACCTCGCTGCCGCTGTACTTGCCGTAGAACACTTCGTCGCCGACCTTCACCGTCGGCGCGCCGCGCTTGCCCGAGTCGAGCATCTTGCCCGGTCCCACGGCCAGCACCTTGCCGCGATGAGGTTTCTCCTTGGCGGTCTCCGGCAACACGATGCCGCCGGCAGTGCGCTCTTCGGCCTCCGCCTGCTCCACCACGATCCGATCATCCAACGGCCTGATCTTCAAGCTCGCCATGATGTGTCTCTCTCCGTTCAAGAGTCGCCGGGCCGCGCGCCAGTGAAACAAGACCGCTCGCGACCGGCAGACCCGTTCATCCCAGATTTCACCGCGACGGGCCGGTGACGTTCATCAGAAGTCGCCCATGCCACCCATGCCGCCCATCTCGTCGTCCATGCCGCCGGGACCGCCGGGACCGCCCTTGCCCTCCTTGTCTTCGGGCTTGCTGGCGATGCAGCAGTCCGTCGAGAGGAGCACGCGCGCCACGCTCGCCGCGTTCTCCAGCGCGGTTCGCACGACCTTGGTCGGGTCGATCACGCCCTCCTTGACGAGGTCGCCGTACTCGCCGGTCAGCGCGTTGAACCCGAACGAGCCATTGCCCTTCAATACCTTGTGCAGGACGACGCGGCCGTCGAATCCCGCGTTGGTGGCGATGGTCTGAAGCGGCTCGGTGATTGCACGGCGGACAATCCCCACGCCGGTCTGCTCGTCGTCGCTCTTGGTCCGCACCCGGTCGAGCTCGGCCGCCACGCGTACCAGCGCCACGCCGCCGCCGGGAACAACACCCTCCTCGATGGCCGCGCGGGCCGCGTGCAGCGCATCCTCGTACCGGGCCTTCTTCTGCTTCATCTCGGCCTCGGTCGCCGCGCCGACCTTGATCTGCGCCACGCCGCCGGCCAGCTTGGCCAGGCGCTCCTGGAGCTTCTCGCGGTCGTAGTCACTGGTGGTGGCGTCGATCTCACGGCGGATCTGCTCGATCCGTCCCTGGATGTCCTTGCTGGCGCCAGCGCCTTCGACGATGGTCGTGTTGTCGGCGTCCACCACGATGCGCTTCGCCTGGCCCATGTCGCCGATGCTGACATTGTCGAGCTCGATGCCGAGGTCCTTGAAAATCGGTTTGCCGCCGGTCAGGATCGCGATGTCCTCCAGCATGGCCTTGCGGCGGTCGCCGTAGCCGGGCGCCTTGACGGCACACACCTGCAGGATGCCGCGCAACTTGTTGACGACCAGCGTCGCCAGCGCCTCGCCCTCGACGTCCTCCGCGATGATCAGCAGCGGACGCTTGGCGGCCGCCACCTTCTCCAACAGCGGCACGAGCTTGGTCACGCTCGAAATCTTGTCCTCGTAAACCAGCACGAAGGCGCGCTCCAGCACGCACTCCATGTCATCCGCGTTGGTGACGAAGTTCGGCGAGAGGTATCCGCGATCGAACTGCATGCCCTCGACGATGTCGACCACCGTATCGAGGCTCTTGCCCTCCTCGATCGTAATCACGCCGTCCTTGCCGACTTTCTCGAAACAGTCGGCCAGCTTCTCGCCGACCTCGCGATCGTTATTGGCGGAGATGGCGGCGACGTTGATCACGTCCTCGCGCTTGGCGGCCTTGATCGGCCGCGACAGACCACGCAGGCCCTCGATCACGGCGTGCACCGCCTTGTCGATGCCGCGGCAGAGTGCGAACGCGTCCGCGCCGGCAGCGACGTTCTTGAGCCCCTCGCGAAAGATCGCTTCGCTGAGCACGGTGGCCGTCGTCGTTCCGTCGCCCGCGTCTTCCGACGTCTTGGAGGCGGCCTCTTTCACCAATTGCGCGCCGAGGTTCTCGAACTTGTCCTTCAGCTCGATCTCCTCCGCCACCGTCACTCCGTCCTTGGTCACGGTCGGGACGCCCCAGCCCTTGTCCAGGATGGCATTCTGACCGCGCGGCCCAAGTGTGGCCTTGACGGCCTTGGCGAGCTTCTCAACGCCGGCCATGAGCGCGGCTCGGGCATCCGACTCAAAACACAACTGCTTGGCAGGCATGGTCTTACATTCTCCTCTCGCAGTTCAGATCGTCTGACGACAAAGCGGCCGACCGATGCGGCTGGCGCAGAGCGCACCTTCCAACGCACCCAACACGGGCAACGGACGTGCCGCGCGATGGGATGTCCAGTCGCGCGTCATAATTACATGAAAACGTGATGTTTACGCCGCGGGCGAGAAAGGCCCGGGACGGGCCGCGGTCTGCCAGACTGGCAGGGTGCCCTTACCGGGTCTGCCAGCGAAGTCGGACGCGAAACGGGCTCGCTGGACGGTCGGTAACGACCGTCCAGCGAACCAGCATTCTGAATTCACTGTGACGCGAGCCGGTCAGTTCGAGTTGGCGGCGTCGGCGATGGCCTTGTCAAGGATCTGGCGAAAGGTCGCCAGCGAGATGGCACCTCGGTAGCAGCGCCCGTTGATGTAGAAAGTCGGCGTGCCCGAGACACCAAGGTTCGTACCCGAATTGACGTCGGTCTGAACCCGAGCGGCCTTGCCGGTGCCATCAACGCACGTATCGAAAGCCGCCTGGTTCACACCCGGGATCTGACCGAATAACGCCTTAAACGTGGCGACGGCATCGTTAGCGCTCTGAGGACCCCAGGTCGTTCTATTCTGAAAGAGACGCGTCTTCATGGCCTCGAACTGTCCCTGATCATCCGCGCATTCGGCTGCCTCGGCCGCCTTCGCGGCGCGCGGGTGCAACTGGGTGATCGGGAAGTGCCGGAATACCCAGCGCACCAGCCCCGTGTCGATGTACTCGGCCTTCAGTGTCGGCAGCGTGTTGAGCTCGAACGTCGCGCAGAAAGGGCACGCCAAATCGGAATACTCGAAGACCGTCACGGTCGGGTTGCCCACCGACATCACGTGGTCGCCGGCCTGAATCTGCGGCGTACCGACAGGCTGCTGCGTGCAGAGGCACTGCGGGCAGGGCTCGTTGTCCCCGTTCGGTGGCATCTGGTTCTGGCATGTCATGCCGAGCATCGTCAGCATCGACACGCCGCACACCGCGAACAACCAGCGAGCGCGCTTCAACAACGAAACGTGTGAGAGGTTCCGGCTCATTGATTTGATCACTCCATCCCGCGCGGAGATCGCGCAGGCAAACTTAGGGAATCAAGCGAGGGAGCCCGCTGGACGCAAACCGCACGGCGCACCGCCCGGAGCCGCCGCAGTCCATCACGCGTCTTCCGCGAACTCCTTCCATTTTAACACGGGTTTTGTTGCGGTCAAACCGGCCCCAGCAGGGGAAACCCTCGCCGATGCCGAGAACTCTGCCTCGCGACTGAAGATATGGCTGGCGAGCGTCTGTCGGCATTTCTTAGTGCGGGCGCGCGAATCGAATGGCCACAGGGCAGCGACTGCCCCGCGATGCGCGGAATAGCCGATGTTTCCCGCATGCACGGCGGAGGAGGCACCATGCCGGTTCGAACCATCAACCAATCAACGCCGAACGCGACGCCGGAGCCCGCGCAGACGGAAGAGCGCCGCCGCGCGCCGCGCACGCCCGCGCGCCTCGCGGTGAGCGGCCGGCGCTGCGACCTGCCCGAGGCGATTACCTTTCGCGGCGTGACCCGGAACGTCAGCACCCACGGCATGCTGCTGGAAACCAGCGAGAATCGGCTGCTGCCCGGCTCGCGGGTTGACCTGTCGGTTCGCATCCCGGCCGGTCAGGGGGTGCTGTCGGTCGACGCGCACGGCACGTGCTCAGGCGAAGTCGTCCGCGTGCGACGCCGGTCCCCGGCCACCGCTCACGCGGGCGAGCGCTACGACGTCGCCATCCACCTGACGCAGCCGCTGCGGCTCGATGTCTGAGCGCGATCGAGCGACGCAGCGCCGCTCCGACCGAACCCGCGGCTCACGTCTCGGCTACGGGCAAGCCCCGTTCAGCAGGCACTCCACAAAGGTCGGCACGTCACCGGCATCGATGGCGTTGTCGAGCGGGGCGCCGACGTCGCCGGCGCAGATCTCGACTGGCGTGCCGCCGCCCAGAAGCAGGATCTCGACGAACTTGGCAATGTCGTCGCCGTCCACCGTCCCGTTGCCGTTCATGTCGCCCTTCATGCAGGTCACGGCGGTGCACTGGAAGCGGCTGATGAAGAGGTCATCCACGGCCGCCTCGACGAGCGAACCGGCCCCGAAGTCGGAGGCGACGAATCGCAGCCGGACCTGGGCGGTCGGCGTGACGAGCGACGCGACGTTGAACGAGTACTGGATCCACCCGCCGGAGGTGCCGGAGCCGGACGGACCGACCGTCTCGACATTGACCCAGGAAGTCCCGTTGTTGTTCGTGATGTCGACCACGAAGACGTCGGCGTTCGGCGCGGCGCCGGCGGAGTTCGAGTACCACCGCCAGTAGCTGATTTCGGCGTCGGCCACGCCCGAGAGGTCGATGATCGGCGAGAGCAACGTGGTTGCGCCGCCGTCCACGTCGTTCTCACCGGCCGCGCCGCCGATCGAACCCTGGCCGGTGAAGAAGCAGTTTACGCCGGGCAGCGGCGTGAGGTCGTCTTCAGGTTGGGCAATCGTGCCGATGGGATTGCCCCAGACCCAGATCCCGGTCGTAGCCGTGTCGCCCGGCACGCCGGCCACCCAACCCGCGCCACCTGGCAGCGACTCGAGCGTGTCATCGAGCAGCACGATGGTCTCTCCGACCAGCGCGGTGAAGGTGCTAGCCGGTGCTGCGGCGGGGTTGGTCACGAGCGAGCTCAGGTCGCCCTCGGCGCTGACGTAGAACTGCGGCGTCGCGTCACAACCGGCGGGCGGCAGGGTCGCGCGGTACAGGTTCCCGCCGAGCGGCGCGAGCGGGTAGGTCTGAAACGCGCCGGCGTCGTAGCGAACATGCAGCAGCGGGCTGCCGGGGACGAGGTTCTCCGCGCCGGGAAGAATCTCGACATTGAAATCGACCGAGGTCAGCGGCGGGAGCACGGGCGGCGCTCCGCCGGGCAGGTTGATGAACAGCGGCGGCAGGACCGGGGTGACGTCGCCGGTGGCCACCAGCGCGTAGCCCTGCCGGCCGACTGCCACACTGGTCGCGCGAACGCGGATCGTCCAGCCGCCGGTCTGCGGACTCGTCAGGTGCACCTGCTCGACGTTGTTGCGATCGTCGGCCGAACCACCGGTGACCGACTCGCCGGTGCTGGTGTTGAAGACGTTTCCGCGATAGATCGCGCCACCGGGTGACTGCACCTCGAGGTCAAGGTTATTGACCGAGGCAAAGGATGCGCCGGACGCGGCGGCCGGCTCGGTCCAGACCAGCGTGACCTTCAGGCGCTCGGCACCGCCGAGCACCTGAAGGTTGTACGTGTCGACGTTTGGGGATTGCAGGCCATCGGCGTTGCGGACATCGGCCAGCACCGCCAACTTGCGGGTGTCGCCGGGGAAGTACAGCGCATCGTCGATCAGCGCGCGGCCCCAGCCCTCCTGATTGCTCGGGTAAGAAGCGATGCCCGTCATGTCCACGGACGAGTTCAGCAGCGTCGCCTTCACCAGGGCAGCGCTGGGTGTTCGCTGATTGCCTGACACCGGTGTGCCGGTCGGGTAGTAGCCATCGGTGTAGTACTGCCGCACGAGCATGGCCGCCCCGGCGACGGCCGGTGACGCCATGGAGGTGCCCGTCAGGGCGGCGGTCGTACAAACCGAGCCGCTGCCGCTGGATGAGTTCGTCGAGCAGCCGGGCGCGAAAATCTCGGGCTTTCGGCGGCCGTCGGAGGTCGGTCCGGTGCCGCCGGAGCAGAAACTCGCCTGACTGGGCGTGTCCTGGCTGGCCCCGACAGCGAGCAGATTCTTGGCGTTCTCCGGATTCTTCAGCGTGGACGTGTTGGTCACGGCGAACAGGACGAGGCTGTCCTCGTTCTGGTAACTGAATACGTCGATACCGCGACTGAGCGCGTCGTAAGCCGTCGTGCCGTCATTGCCCCAACTGTTGGTATGAACGCGGGCGCCCTGGTTGTGGTGCGTGGTCAGCGCCGTGAGGATGCCGGACTCGGTGAACGACGGAACGGTGTTGAACGCGAGCTTGCCGCCATACGCGATGCCGCGGGTGTCGTTGTCGGCGCCGGCGTCTCCGATCGATGTTCCGGCCACGTGGGTGCCGTGCTGGTCGTATCCCTGCGAGGTGTTGTACGCGACGATCTTGCGATGGCTCGGGCCGATCGGATTGACTGTGTCCACGAACGAGCAGTGGCTGACGTTGACGCGACCATCCAGGACGCCGACGATCTGACCGACCCCGGTGATGCCGTTGGTGTAGACCGGTGTCACGCCGTTTACGTTGCTCTGGATGATCCAGCGCGTCGTGGCGTTGCGGAAAGTCCATTCCGGGGCCTCCTCGACGAACTGAACGGCATCCAGTCCCGCGATCGCCACGGCGTTCTCCCGCCGGGTTGTGAGGCTGACGGTCTCGTTCCCGCCGACGAACTCGGTGTAGTGGATGGTCGTCCCCGGCAGCGCACGCAGGCTGTCCAGCGTCGATCGAAGTTCCGCTCCCTCGAACAGCGTCACGATCAAGGCCAGCTCGCCGCGACCGGCCAACGCCCGCCGCTCCGGCGTCTGGAACTGACGCAGGCCGATCTCGGGGTCCAGCTTCCAGCCCGCTTCGAACGCACCGATCCAGCGCACAAACGCAACTTTCTCGAGCGCCGCCTTGGGCGAGAACCCGGCCGGCAGGCGCACGATGTATGCATTCGATGGAACATACTGGCCCAGATGCACGCCCACCTCGACCAGCGCGGCGCGACGCTGCGGTGTCACCGGTCCGTCGAGCTGGAGGACGTACCAGCCGGCCGGCGTCGGTGCGGCGGCGCGATGCAGCGACGAGTCGGGCGCGGGTCGCAACGTGCCGGCACGAAGCAGGAGCGCGTTGATATCATCCGCCGGTTCGGCGGAGGTAACGCGAGTCGAAGCCGCGATCGAAATCACCACACCGAGGAGACAAGCGAAGCGAAACATTCGGACCTCTTTCCTTCCCGATGTGCTGGCTACCTGACTCGGTCGCCGTCCCCAACTCCGCATCCCCTCGGCGTCGCGGTCCTGATTGGAACCCGAGCATTGATTCTATCCAAATGCGGCGATGCGTTGAAGCGGGTGCCAGCGATGTTCTCGGACCGCTCCACAATCGCCACAGGACGATCAGTGTAAACGCGGCGGCGATCGTCAGTGACCGCTCGGGCGAGGATCGACGCAGAAGACCGCCTGATTCTGTTCGAGAGACGCGAAACCAGTTGAAGCGACTTGTCTCGGCGTCGCGCCGCTCGCTACCATCTTTGACTACTTGGCGGTAATAACGCGACGGTTCCGTCGTGCTACAGCGTGAATCATGTCGAGGATGATTACCCGGGAGACCTGCCATGACTCGCCGCGCCGCGCATCGATGGATCAGCACATTCCTCTTGGCAGGGTTCACCGCCTGTAATACGAACCTGCCGAACGAGCTCGACTTCGATCCGTACGACGATATCAACCGCCTGATCGAGGAAGTGTGTTTCGTGGCGGCCGGCACCGCATCTTCCTGGAATACGCCGGTGGGGTTCTTTCGCGCGCAACGGCACAATTACTCGGGACTCGAGGTCGTTCCCGGCGATGCGGGATCAACGGCGTACATCTTCGGCGATCGCGATGGATTCAAGATCGTCATCATTCTGCCCGCGGCGGCGACGACGGGGCCGGACGGAGAGCGAACGTACGACCTCAGTACGGTGTACATGAGCTACACCGAGAAGTTCGGTGCGGGCGACCTGCGCCCCAAGGTCTGGAAGGCTGTCTCGGGCGAACTGGTGATCACGCCATGCGTGATCGAGGACGTGGCGGCAACCGGTTTTGCGTGGGGCGCGCGGGGGCGGTTCTCGCCACTGTCGGAAACCGCCGCCAACCAGTTTGACATGGAGTTCATCGCCCGCGAGTGACGCGCCGCCGCAGCGAGGCATGAATCAGCGCGTCAGCCTGAGCTGACCGCGCTCGCATCGGACCGTGCCGAACGCGGCCGGCGGGCGGCCATCAGCGCCGGGTTCGTTCTCGCCCTCCTGCAAGCGGGCCGCAGTCGGGCGCACCAGCCCATCCAAGAGCGCATATCCGCCACGCAATCCGACGGCTGCCGCCAGTTGCCGGCCGCTGTTCTGAAGGCCCACCGGAAACAGGTCATCGGCGAGCGGCGCGACCTTGAAGCGGGCTTCGACGAAGAAGATCTGCTGCGCGGACGCGGCCGGAGCCATCAAGTCCTCCGGGTCGGCGGTGTGCTGCAGGCCCAACAGGTGGCCGAGCTCGTGCGATGCGATGTTGGCCAGTCCCTGAGCCAACTGGTCGGCGGTGGGATGGAGATAGTCGAATGACCGCAGCGTTTCGACGAAGATGACCGACTTCTGCCGCAGGTTGCTGTTGTACGAATCGACGTTGTCGGACAGTCCAAGAAAGCGGTCGCTATTGCCGCCGAAGTAGATGGTGGTGTAGTCGCCGGACGGCGGCGAATCACGGTCGCTGCGCAGCAACACCACGTCGAACGGTGCGAACTCCGCTGCCATCTTCTCCCACACGCGGTCGCGAATGTATGCCGTCTGGTTCGCAAAGCGCGGCGCGATGCGGCCGGCGTCGAACGGCGGAACATCGACGGACGGTTCCTGCGCGATGCGGACGCCATAGGCGCCGCGGAATTCAAGCCAGACGACCTGCTGCCGCAGGCGAATGACCCCACCCGGGTCGCGCCGCAGGCGAACTGAGAAGCGGCCGGCCGAATATCGCCCCTGAGATGAGGCGAAATAGCGGGCCCGGCTGATCGCGACGCCGAGCATCAGGTTGTCGTCAGGTTCCCGGGCAACGTGGTGAATGAACGGATCGAGAAGCCCACCGTAGTACGATCGGTCGTCATTGAGCTCCAGGAGCTCACCGCGGCTGTTGAACAGCGCGGCCACGGTGTTCAGCCCGCCGTGCCCGGTCACGTCGATGGTGATGCGCTCTCCCGGCCATGCCGGACCAAGCGCGAACACAACCGTGTCGTTCGGCTGCGAGATGTAGCCATCGAAGTGAACCTCCCCGGTCTGCGGCACTGGGGCCGGCTGTGCGTTCATGAACGCCGCATCAGGCGAGTGCGATCGGCCGGCGGCCGCCGAGCCGTCCAGCGAGTTCGCGAACGGCAGCGGCGACGCGAAATTCGCGGTGTCGCATCCGAGAGGCGAGAATGCTGCGAGTGACGTGATCAGAATGGCCGCGCGCTGCCGCGCCGCCCGCTCGCGGGAATCCATGGGCTGCCCCCCAAGAGTCCCCAAGGCGCCGCTCGACCTCCCGCGCTGGGCCGACCGGTCGACGCGGCCCGGCGAAACGAGCCGCGTACGCAGGTACCATACGATACGGAGGGCGCGGATAATCGCCGGACCAATTCGGACGGGGAATCCGCCGAGATTCACGAGACGCGTGGGAGATTGCCGGACCTTGACCGACTCGCTCGCCGGTATGCTGAAGCGCGGCCTCGTCGGAGACGGGCCGATTCGCGAGTTGCTCGCAGGAGGTCGTGCCGAGCCGATCGAGCGGGTCGCCGTTGAACGGCCGGACGAGATTCGACGCGCGCTGGAGCGATATCTGGCGGCCGGTGCGGAGTGGCTCTCAACACCGACACTGCGCGCTCACCCGCTGACGTGGACCGGCACGGAACCCGCGGCTGAGGACGTGTGCCGGACGGCCGTCGCGGTGGCCCGCGGCGCGGCGGACGCCGCCGGGCGGCCAGTGATCGTGGCCGGTCAGATCGGCCCGTGCGGGCGATTTCTGGAGATCGGCGAGGTCAACGAGCAGGAGCTGGCCGACGCCGTTGCCGAACAGGCCCGCTGGCTGGCAGCCGCGGGCGCCGACGTGTTGTGGCTGGCACGATTCGTTGACGCCCGCGAACTGCGAATCGCACTCGCCGCGGTGCGCGCCACCTGTAAGCTGCCGGTGGCCGCCACCATGATCTTCGATTCCGGGCCCGAAGGCCTCGACACGGCCGCCGGGCAAAGCGTGTCCGAGGCCTGCGTTGAACTTCGCCAAGCCGACGTCGCGGGCTGCGACTGCGCGTCGGCGCCCGCCGCCCTGCTGTTAGCGGGCGAGCTGCGCTCACAGACCGGCCTGCCCGTGCTCGTCCGGGCCAACGCGGGCCTGCCTGAGCTTGACGGGCAGCGCGTCACCTGGTCGGAAGACGCGGACGCGTTCGCGGAGCGGGCCATTGAACTGCTCCGCGGCGGCGTGGCGATCGTGTGCGGTTGCTGCGGAGCGACGCCGGAGCACGTCCGGGCGCTGCAGGCGGCATGGACACGCTCGCGGCGGGCCACCTAGAATCGACCCATCGAGTTCAACCGCGATCCGGCCGGCGGATCGACGGCCGAACCGGCGGCGGGATCGAGCACCCGATGTTCCTGTTGATTCCCTATCGCACCGACGCCCCCGTCCGGCAGACGCCGCGCGTCAACTACGCGTTGCTGGCGGCCAACGTGGCGCTCTTCTTCGCGCACGCGATCGTCGCGCGCGGCCAGCCGAGCGACCCGATGCGGGCGTACATGCTGCTGCCGTCGGAGCCGATGCCGTGGCAGTTCGTGACCTACATGTTCCTGCACGGGGACATCATGCACCTGCTGGGCAACATGCTGTTCCTGTGGGTGTTCGGCAACGCCGTCAACTCGAAGATGGGCGACCTGGCATACGCGCTGTTCTACCTGTTCGCGGGTGTCGCGGCGGGGATCGGTTTTCTGGTGACCGGCGGCGACCGACCCTGCCTGGGCGCCAGTGGGGCCATCGCCGGCGTCACCACGGCCTACCTCGTGCTGTTCCCGCACGTCGACGTGTCCGTTTTCTACTGGCTGTTCTTCATCATCGGCCGGGCCGCGATCCGCTCCCTGTGGCTGATCGGCCTGAAGATGGTGCTGTGGGACAACCTGCTGGCGATGCGGTGGCAGTCCAGTGGGATGACCAACGTGGCCTACGAGGCCCACATCGCGGGATACCTCGTCGGGTTCCTGATGACGCTGTTGCTGCTGCGAGTCGGTGCCCTGCCGCGAGACCATTTTGACCTGTTGGCCATCATCCGCCGCGCGCGGCAGCGGCGGGATTTCGCTGCCATGATGTCGGATCCCAACGCTCGCGCGCAGAGCATGTACGGTCGCGTGGCGCGCCCGGTGGATGACCAGGGACGGCCGCTCGAGGCGCCGGTCGCACGGCCGATCGACCCTCTGGAGCAGAAGCGCGACGCCGTGGTGGCGGCCCTGGCTTCAAACGACATCGACGCGGCGATCGCCCGATACGCCGAGCTGACGGCCGACGACCCGCAACACGTTCTGCCGCAGAAGTACCAGATCGAGATTGCCAATCACCTGATGGCACGGCAGCGCTATCCGCAGGCGGCGGCGGCCTACGAGCGATACATCGCCGGCTACCCGCGGGCGCTCGACCTGCACCAGGTTCAGCTCATCCTGGGCATTCTCTACGCCCGCCATGTGCCGCAATTCGAGCGCGCCCGGACATTCCTGAACGAATGCGCTCCGCACCTGACCAACGCCGCGCAGAAGGCGCAGGCGGCCCAGTGGCTCGACGTCGTCACCCAGGCGCTGGGCGGCGCGCGACCGTCCGAGGCCTGAGGAAAGGCCAGGTCGGACGCCCACCCCCTCTTCATCAAGGCCCCGCATCACCGCGGACGACGAGGGGCTCAGTCGGACAATTGGCGCGTCCACTGGACGAGCCCGACGAGATCGCGAAACACGTGGTCGGGTCGCTCCTGCCCGACGTCATGTATGCGATCGTCGCGACACACCCACCCGGTCCGCATTCCGAGCGGCTTGGCGCCGCCGACGTCGCTGTGAAGCGAGTCGCCGACATGCATGACCGCTGACGGATCCCAGCCGGTGCGGCGCAGCGCAGCGCGGAATACCTCGGCATCGGGCTTGTATGAGCGCGCGCATTCGGACGTGACAAAGCCGACGTGGCCCAACCCGTGTCGCCGCAGCGCCTCGGCGACGTCGTCGCGATCCGCATTCGAGACGATGAGAACCGGCAGAGACAGCTCACGCAAGGCCGTCACCACCTCTGAATGGAGCGGCGGGTTACGCCAATATGACTGTAATTGGCGACAGTACGGCTCCGGGTCGATGCGAACGCCGTGCTCGGCCAGCGTCTCAACCAGCGTGACGCATTCCAGCTCGAACAGCGTTCGGAAGCGATCCCCGTTGGCATGCTCGATGGCGGCGAAGAAGCGATCGCCCCACGCCACGGCCAAGTCGGCCGGACGCATGCTCAACCGCTTCTGCTCACAGACGCGGCGGCAGACGGCCTCGACCGCCGCGCGATCACCGGCTGTCAGCGTGCCGTACATGTCGAGAAAAATGCCTTGCAGAGACATCAACGACGGATTCCAGCAGACCAGGGCCGGGCCGCCCGAGTCGCCGACTTGTATCATGAGTGCGTCGGCCGGTCCAACGCGGAGGCATGACCATGCTGAACGGGCGCATCCTGGTGACCGGGGCGGGCGGACAACTCGGCAGCGTGTTGCTCGCGCAGCTTCTCCGCGGCGGCAGCGATGCGGTCGGTACGGTTTCCCCCACCGGGCCGCGCCCGCGAACCGGCCGCACCGTCGTGTGCGACCTGGGTCGAGTCGATTCCATCGCCGAGTGCGTCCGTTCCGTGCGGCCGTCGCGAATCATCCACGCCGGAGCCATGACCAGCGTGGCGGCCTGCTACGAGCGTCCGGATGACGCACGCCGCATCAACGCCGATGCCACGGTCCGGCTGGTGGAACTGGCTGACGAACTGAGCGCTGTGCTGTTGCTGACCTCCACCGACCTTGTGTTCGATGGCTCGAGCGGCGCGTATCGGGAGACAGACGTGCCATCGCCTGTCTCGATCTACGGCCGATCCAAGTTGGCCGCCGAACAAGCCGCGATCGGCTACCCGCGCGGCGTAGTCGCGAGGCTACCGCTCATGTACGGCCTGCCGGACGTCGAGCGGGAGACCACCTTCCGGTCCCAACTGGCATCACTCGTCGACGGGCGGCCGCTGCATCTGTTTACCGACGAGTACCGCTCGCCGCTGGCGCTGGACGACGCCTGCACGGCGATCGTGACGCTGCTGCAATCCGACTGCCGCGGCCTGCTGCATTGCGGCGGTCCGCAGCGCCTGTCACGGTTCCAGATGGGGGAACTCGCCGCGGCGGCTCTCGGCGCTCGCGCCGACCTGCTTGTGCCGTCCACCCAGGCCGCGCTGGGCGCGCCCGAGCCGCGGCCGGCGGACGTGAGCCTTCGCAGCGAGCGCTTCGAGGCGATGTTCGGCCGGCCGGTCGGTTGCACGATGGCCGAGCGCATGCCCGCCATTGCGGCGGCGTTTCTGACGAATCGCGGCCGGACCGGGGTGTGAGATCACCGCGTTGACGCCTGCCGGCGGCGCGCCTAGTCTGCCCGCACGATGGGCGCGGAGACCGGATCTTGCTAGACACGCTGCGGGCATGTCTCCAACTGGTTCGCCCGGCCCAGTGGGTCAAGAACATCTTCGTCTTCGCGGCGTGGGGCTTTTCCGACAAGCGTTACGACTTCGAGGCGTTCCTGACGTCCAGCCGGGCGTTCCTCGCATTCTCGCTGCTGTCGGGCGCTGTGTACGCCTTCAACGACCTGCGCGATCATCGCGAGGACCGTCTGCACCCGACCAAGCGCAACCGCCCGGTGGCGCGCGGCGCCGTCTCGCCCGCGCTGGCCGCGATTCTGGCCGTCGCGCTCACGATCGCGGCGCTGGCCGTCTCGTCCCGACTGCCGTCGGGCTTCATGCTCACGGCAGTCACCTATCTCGTTCTGAACCTGTTCTACAGTCTCGGGGCCAAGCGGCTGGTGCTCCTGGATGTGATCATCGTCGCCCTGGGCTTCGTGCTGCGGGCGCTGGGCGGCGCGCAGGCCCTGGACGTCGAGGTGTCGGCCTGGCTGATCATCTGCACCTTCACGCTCTGCCTGTTCCTCGGCTTCGGCAAGAGACGCGGCGAGCTGGCCATGCTCGACGCGCCGGGCGAGGCGGCGGGACACCGGGCCACGCTGGCCAGCTACACACCCGACCTGCTCAACCAGCTTCTGGCGGTGACCGGCGGCATCGCAGTGATCACGTTCCTGCTCTACACGCTGGATCCGCACACCGCCCGCACCTTCCGGCCGATGATTTTCACCACGCCGCTCGTGTTCTACGCTGTCTTCCGCTATGCCATGGTGATCGAGCGCGGCGAGCATCCTGGGCCGACGGACGTGCTGATCAACGACCGCCCATTTCTGGTCACCGCCATCATCTGGTTGCTGCTGACGGTCGCGATTCTGTACCGTGGCAGGCAGATCGAGTCGTGGCTTCCCAAGCTGCGCTGGCCGGGGGCCGCACTGGTCGAGCCGGGGGCTTCTGACATCCAGCCAGCGGGCCAGCGCCGCCCGCCGGCGTCGGCTTGAATCAGCGCTCTGCGTTCATAGAATAGACCGGCGATCTCGAAGCGTTGCCCGCAAGGCTTCGTTCCAGCCCATTGAACCCGGGTTCCGATCCCGATAACAGAGGTTGTTCGCCGTATGCACGACTATCAGGAGCATCGTTCATCTCCGCTCAACCCGATCGACACGCACGAGTCGTCGGGTGTGCTGCCGATCAAGAAGAACCCGAAGATCAATCGGCTGTTCAAGGCCTGTTGCAAGCTGGGCGCCAGCGATGTCCATGTGAAAGCCGGCGCCCCGCCGCGCTTCCGCATCTCGGGTGACATCCGCAAAGCCAATGAGCCGCCGCTGTCGAACGAGCAGATCGAGGAGATGGTGTTCGAAATCCTGACACCGGCCCAGCGGCAGCACTTCCTGGAGAACGGGGCGGTCGACTTCGCCCACGACCTCGAAGGCGCCGACCGCTTCCGCGTCAACGTGTTCCGCCAGCGCGGGCATACGTCCATCGCCGCGCGCCGCGTGGTGCGGCAGATTCGCGACTTTGACGAGCTGGGCGTGCCGCCGATTCTCAAGGACATCGCCAACGCCGAGCAGGGGCTGGTGCTGCTGGCGGGCATCACCGGGTCGGGCAAGAGCACCACCATCGCGGCCATGCTCAACTACATCAACAAGAACCGGGCCGTGCACATCGTGACGATGGAGGACCCGATCGAATACCTGTTCGAAGACCAGAAGTCGTTCATCAATCAGCGCGAGATCGGCATCGACGTGCGTGATTTTCACGCCGCCCTCAAGTACCTGCTGCGACAGGATCCGGACGTCGTGCTGATGGGCGAGATGCGCGATCACGAGACCTTCGAGGCCGCCATGCACGCCACCGAGACTGGTCACCTGGTCTTCGGCACCATCCATGCGTCGACGGCCGCGCAAACCATCACCCGCATCCTCGACCTCTTCCCGGAGAACGCCCGCAGCCTGGTCCGCCAGTCGCTGGTGTTCAATCTCAAGGCGGTGGTCGCCCAGAAACTGCTGCCGTCGATCACGCCGAAGTACTCGCGGGTGCCGTGCTGTGAAATCATGATCGTGAACGCCGCCATTCGAAAACTGATCGCGGAGGGGCGCGACGTCGACATCACCTCGGTGCTGAAGAGCTCCGGCGCCGAGGGCATGCAGGACTTCACCGAGGCGCTATATAATCTCGTGCAGAAGGAATACATCGATCTCAAGGTGGCGCTCGAAGTCGCCACCAATCCCGAGGAGCTCAAGATGCGGCTGAAGGGCATTCGCAGCGGCGGAGGCGGCATCCTCGGCTGACAAGCGCGCCCCCCGGCCGCGAGGGTCCGCACGGGCATATGAAGCCTTGCGCTCCGGCTGCCGTACCGGTCGCGGGTGGGGTAGCGGAGAATGGCAAGCCTCGAGATCAGTGATAAGGACTCCAGGCGTACCATCGCACTTGATCGCCCGAACGTCCGCATTGGACGCGGCAAGAAGAACGACGTCGTCATTGACGAACCCGCCGCCTCGCGGCATCACTGCGTCGTTGAGCGCAGCAGCGACGGCTTCGTCCTGAAGGATCTTGGTTCGCGGAACGGAACCTGGGTCGGTACCGAGCGCGTCAGTGAGTGCCGACTCGAGCCGGGGTCGATCTTTCGCATCGGGAGCTGGTATTTCCGGCTGGTTGACCAGACCGACGCGGAGCCGGCCGACGTGGTTACGGTCCCTCCACTGAGCGCACGACCGGCCGAACGCGCCCGAACCACCGCCGAGCGGCCGCGCGGCCGCGAGTCGGAGCAGGCGCCGGCTCCGGCGGCGACGTCGAATGCGATCGACGATCGCTCCGGCGAGCTGCGCTTTCCCGAGGCATCCGTCGGCGGTCCGCTGGTGCGACAGCTCGAGCCACTGCTCTCGGCCGCCGCCATCGGCAAGCACGCCCCGGCGGCAGCCCGCGACGTCCGTCTGCTTGACCGTCACGGCAAGCGACTCCAGACCATCGACGACTCGGAACACCGCGCCGGCGCGGGCATGCAGGCGTTGCAGACGCTGATCTTCGCTGCCCTGCGGGCCCGCGCGACCGATATCCACATTGAACCCAAGTCGGCTGGCTACGCGATCCGCGTTCGCATCGACGGATTGCTTCACCCGCTGCCCGATCTGGCGCAGCCGCTCGCCGTGGCGATGCTCAACGTGGTCAAGGTGCTCTGCGAGATCGACATCTCCCGGCGCGGCGTGGTGCAGGAAGGCAGCTTTGTCGCCGACCTGCCTGACCGGCGCATCAGCTTCAGGGCCTCGTACACACCGGTTCTGACCGGTCAAAAGCTCGCGCTGCGACTGCTCGACACAGCCAGCGTCCCGAGCACGTTCGAGGAGCTGGGCATGGACGCCGACCTGGCCGACGAAATCCGCCGCCTCTGCAACCAGGACGCCGGCATGATCATCGTCTCCGGGCCCACCGGCAGCGGAAAGACCACCACGCTTTATACGGCACTGAAGTGCATTGACGTCAACCGGCGCAACCTCGTCACCATCGAGGATCCGATCGAGTACCGCCTCGACCGAGCCACACAGATCTCGATCGACCCGACGCATGACGTCACTTTCGCGTCGGTCATGCGAACCCTGGTCCGCCAGGACCCCAATGTTCTGCTGGTCGGCGAGATTCGCGACCGCGAGACGGCGGAACTGGCCATGCAGGCCGCCGGAACCGGCCACCTCGTCCTCACCACCGTGCACGCTCGTGACACGATCGGCACCGTCTTCAGGCTGCTCGACCTCGGCGTCGAGGCCACGCAGATCGCCAATTCCGTCAGCATGGCCATTTCGCAGCGGCTGGTGCGGGTCCTGTGCTCGCACTGCAAGCGCTCCTACCGCCCCGATGCCCGGCTCGTCCGCGAACTGCGCATCGACGAGCGGCAGGCCGGCACGCTGTTCGCGCCGGTCGGCTGCACGAACTGCCTCCAGACCGGTTACACCGGTCGGCTGGCGGTGTTCGAGGTGCTCCGCTTCACGCCGCAACTCCGCGACGTCGTGCTCACCCGGCCCACGGTCGGCGAGCTGCGGCGCGCGGCGGGTGACTGGCTGTTTCGAACGTTGACCGACAGCGTTCGCCGCAAGCTGCTGGTCGGATTGACGTCGATCGAAGAGGTCGATCGCGTCGCCAGCGCCGATTGAGTTTGCAGGGTTCCCCCGGTACTCTGACACTTCGCGCCTCGGCGCGGCGGCCAGCCGGCAAGCGCTTGGCTTCCGCGAGGGTTCGAGGCCGCGGTGCGGACCTGTTCGGTACCCGATGACGCCCGCTGAAACCATGCTGATGGCAGAACTGCCGGAACTGGGCGGGTACTTCCACCCCGTCAAGGTCGGTGTCTTCGCGCTGTTTTCGATCGCCTGGGCGGCGGTGGCGGCGTGGGTCGACAGCGACACCGGTCGCATCAAGGTGCCGAAACAGCCCTGGAGCGCCGTCGCCTTCGGGGGCGGGGCCGTGGGCATCGCGCTCTGGATGCTCCTGCCGAATTTCTGGCTGGGGCTGCTGGCCTTCGCCCTGTTCCACGGCGGCACCGCGATGTGGTATGTCCTGTTCCGCAACGGCCAGGTCGCTCCCGGCAAGCGCGTCCTGACCATCGACCATTTCCGCCGGCTGATGGCCAAATCGCCGCAGGGCAAGGCGGACGCGGTCGCATCGGGCGAGAAGGTCCGCATCAAGGGCGCCGACGGCAAGGCGGTCAAGTGGCCGACCGACGCCGCGCAGCGCGATTCGTACCAGGCGCTGCAGGACTTCCTGTTTGACGCGATCTGGCGCCGCGCCAGCATGTGCGACGTCAACGTCGGGGCTCAGCAGGCCAGGATCATCTACCGTGTCGACGGCGTGAATCGCGAACGGGAACCGATCGAGCGTCCCGCGGCCGACGGGATCATCGAGCATATCAAGCGCATCGCCGGCATGGATCCGGCCGAAGTCCGCAAGCCGCAATCCGGAAAGATGGTGGCGGCGATCGGTCCGGGCGGAAAGCAGGACAAGGTGGTCGAGATCGCGGTGCGCGCCAGCGGCAGCACGGCCGGGCAGCGGCTCGTGATGACGATGCACTCCGAGGAAAGCAAGTTCCGCATCGGCGACGTCGGCCTCAACAAGGTCCAACTGGCGGCCCTGCAACCCATCATCGACAAGACGCGCGGCGTGCTGATCGTGACCGGCCCCAAGGAGTCCGGCGTCACGAGTACGCTGTACGCGCTGGTCCGCGCGCACGACGCCTTCATGCGGAACATCCATACCCTCGAGATGTCCAAGCTGATGGACATCGAGAACGTCACCCAGAACGTCTTCGACAGCAAGGAAGGCACCGTCACTTTCGGCCGCCAGTTGCAGTCGATCATTCGCATGGAGCCCGACGTGCTGCTGGTCAGCGACTGCGCCGACCCGGAGGTCGCCAAACTGATCGCCGGCGCCGGCCGCGGATCTCGCCGGGTGTATTGCGGCATGACCGGCAACGACACGCTCTCGGCTCTGCGGCGCTACATGCAACTGGTGGAGGACCCCGAGCTGGCTGCCGCGGGGCTGGAGGCCGTCATTGCGCAGCGGCTGGTGCGGGCGCTGTGCGCCAACTGCCGCCGGGCCTACAAGCCCGATCCGAACCTCCTCAAGCGGGCCAACCTGCCGCAGGGCGACAACCGACTGTTCTACCGACCGCCCAATCCGGACGAACTGGAGGTCGACAAGCACGGTCAGCCGATCATCTGCCAGGTCTGCCAGGGCTCGGGCTATCTCGGGCGGACGGGCATCTTCGAAGTGCTGATAGTCGACGACGAGATTCGCGCCATGCTCGCACAGGCCGCGCCGCTGATGAACGTGAAGGCACACGCCCGCAAGCGAAAAATGCAATACCTTCAAGAGAGCGGGTTGCAGAAGGTCTTCGAGGGCGTCACCAGCATCGCGGAGGTGCTGCGTGTCACCCGTGAGGACGCCCCCGCCGCGCCCCGCTCCGCGTCTGTGAACCCTCCACAGCCCAGGAAATGAGCGAGATCGTCCGACCATGACCCTGTCGCTGCTGGCCACGCTGTTCGTGCTGCTGATCGCCGCTTTCTGGGCGTTTCAGGGTCTGTTCAGCAGCGCGCTGATGCTGATCGAGTCCATCGTCGCGGTCATGGTCGCGTTCGGATTCTACGAGCCGCTCGCCAGCACGTTTTCGCAGCATGTTCCCGAACTGGCCGAGCCCATCGCGCTGATGGCGCTCTTTCTTGCAACGCTGGTCGCCCTCCGCCTGGTGACCGACCTTTATCTGACCGGCAGTGCGAAGTTCCCCATGCCGATCGACCGCGCCGGTGGCGGGCTGCTGGGACTGCTCTCGGGGCTGATCTGCATCGGCACCGTGCTGGTCGCCATTCAGATGCTGCCGCTCGGACGGGACATCCTCGGGTTTTCGAGACTCGACCCCCGCGCTCCGGCCCGCCGAAACAGCATCTGGCTGAACCCGGACGGCTTCGTAGTCGGGCTGGTCAATATGCTGTCGTCCGGTCGCTTCGGCGGCGCGAGCTCCTTTCCCACCGCCCGGCCGGAGTTCCTGACCGACCTCGCCGCGATCAACTTGGGCGTGCAGACGGAGTCGCGCCGCGCCGTGCCGTCCTCGTGCCTGACCGTCCAGAAGTACTGGCGGGTCGATTCGGTTGACGCGGTCGAGCAGCAACAGAGTGGCGACAAGTGGACTCGCACGTTCTCCAAGGTCGCGCCCGACGATCCGTCGCGGAAGTTCCTGGTCGTGCGCGTGCAGATCGACGGCGTGGCCGCTGACGTCACCGAGGAAGCCGGCGCGGTCAAGATGGTGCGATTCACTCCGGCCCAGTGGCGAATCGTGGGCCGCGGGAGCGACGGCCGCGCCTCCGGATGGGCGATGGCCAGCGCCCTGAGCGACATCTTCTCGGAAAAGGAAAACTACGTGATCGACGCGACCCGGGCCGGACGGCTGGTGAAGTGGCCGCTCGACCAGCACTTCGGACTCAGCGCCGACAACGGCAAGCATCTCCTCAAGGATGGCCGCTACCTGCTGGACGTCGCCTTCGAGGTGCCGGCCGACTTTGAGCCATGGTTCATCGAGTTCAAACACGGCGCCCGCGTCGAGCTGACCAAGGCGCTTTCCGCCGACAAGCCGCAGCCGTGGCCCCTTTCTGCGCCGGCGCCGGCCAGGCCCGCCGCCAAGCCGGCTGCTAAACAGGGGGGAAAGCCAAAGGCCGACCAGGACGAAGAGACGGAAGCGGACGAAGAAGAACCTGCCAAGCCCGCGCCGAAGAAGCCCGCATCAGATGACGAGGAGGAAGAGGAGGAAGCGGAGGGGGAGCCGCCCTCGAAGCCTGCCGCGAAGAAGCCGACGGTCGGCGAGAAACAGCAGGGCCGGACCAACGTGGCTTCGGCCATCGAAGAGAGAACGGGCGTCTCGCCGAAACTTCCAGTGCGACTGAAGCGCAGCGATTTTCCGACCAGCGCCTTGCGCGGCGGCAAATTTGCTGAGGGACACATCGTGGTGAACTCGCCCGGTCAGGGCGTCAAGCGCTCTGACGAGGTGAGCGAGTTCCTCGTGCCGAACGACTTGCGGCTGTTGCAGATCGGCGCCGAGGCGACATTCGCCGGCAGTACCCTCGGGCAGGCGCTGGAATTCGCCAAGCGCGCCGTCTCGCAGATCTTCGTGACCGCCGACGACGGGGCAACCTACTTCGCCATCGGCGTCTACACGGCCGCCACCATCAACGGCAAGCGGGTGCTCGAGATTCAGTACTGGCCCGAGGCCGACGTGCCGGAACGGGCCTTGCAACCACCCAAGACGCTGAAGCCCAACCTGCTACGCACCGCCGCCGATCAGAGCGACCTGAAGATGGGTTTCCTGTTCCTCGTGCCGCCGGGCACGCACATCGTGAAGTTCAACACGTCGCCTCGCGGCGGGCAGACGGTCGACATCGAAGTACCCGAGTAAGCCACATCGCGGGGTCGTTCGTCGGCCGGCGCCGCGTCGGTGAATGGCTCCCCGTCAGCCGCGCGACGCGCTGCGCGCGGCGGCCGTGACGTTCGCCAGCAACATCGCCACAGTCACGGGCCCGACGCCGCCCGGCACGGGCGTCAACCAGCCGGCCACATCCCGAACCTCGTCGAACCGCACGTCCCCGACCAGCCGTGAGCCACCGCTCGCGGATGGCACACGATTCGTTCCGACATCGACGACGGCCGCACCCGGCCGAACGTGACCTCGCCCGATCAGCCCCGGGCTGCCGACGGCCACCACCAGCACATCCGCCTGCCGGCAGACGCTCGCCAGGTCGGCGGTGCGGCTGTGGCAATGCGTGACCGTGGCATGAGCGGCCAGCAGCAGCGCGGCGACGGGTTTGCCGACGATCGCGCTCCGCCCGACCACGACCGCATGCCGCCCGACGAGATCGACGCCGGTCGCGCGGACGCACTCGAACGCAGCCGCCGCCGTGCACGGGACCAGCGCGCGTCGCCCCATGACCAGCCGGCCGATGTTCTCGGCCGAGACGCCCTCCACGTCCTTCCCGGCGGCGATTCGCTGCTGAAGTTCGAACACGTCGAGGCGGCTCGGGACCGGCTGCAACAGCAGAATGCCGCTGACGGTCGGATCATCGCTGAGCCGCTGAATCGCATCGGCGGCGTCGGAAGCGGAGACGCCGACATCCAGGCGGAGGACACGATGGTCGATCCCCCATTCGGCGGCAGCCCGAGCCTGCGACTGTGCGTACGCCTCGGCGCCCCCGTCGCCGCCGAACAAGACGGCTGCCAGCGTCGCCGGGCGTCCGGCGGCGCGCAGGTCAGCCGCCTCCCGCGATACGCGTTCACGAATCGCAGCAGCCAGGGCTCGTCCGTCGATCAGGTTCGCCGGCATGTCATCATCGCCCCGAGGGTGGCAACGGGGTTGCGGGCAGTGACTGCTCAAACCGCCGCAGGCGCGCGTCGAAGGCTCCGTCGATCGGTCCGAACACTGCCTCGAAGTCGCGCAGTTCGGCCTGTGCCGGGGCGTGGGCCGGGTCGCTCCGCATGCGGACGCGCCGAATATACTCCCGCAGCCGCTCGGGTTGCTCGCGAACCCCAAACCAGGCCAGCAGCCACGCCTGCGCGTAGGCCGTTTCGGCCGAACCGGCGTCGGGATTGAAGAGCGACGATTCCGAGACAAGTTCGCGCCAAGCCAGCAATGAGCCGCCGCGGGCGGCTGCCCGGTAATCCCGAAGTCGATGCTCGTTCACCGCGGGCCAGTCGGCGGGCGCTGCCGGAAGCGGAACCTCGAAGACCGCCGCCAGCCCTTCGTGCAACCAGGCCGGCCGCGTCCCTTCCTTCGGCAGGACGCCGATTGCTCGCCAGACTGAGTGAGCGACCTCGTGCTGAATCACCTTGCGATGCAGATGTTCCTCGAACTGGTCGATCAGCGCGAACGCCTGCTCGCCTTCACGGAGCCGCCGCTCCAGCACATCCCGATCGGCCGGGGCGGAAGCCAGTGCGGCCCGCAGCGGATTGACCGACCGGCTGAGCTCGGAGCGCCGCTGCGGAATGACGCCGACCACCGTGTAATCGAGCAGGACGACGCGCGATTCCCTCGGGTCGTAGAATCCCAGCAATCGATCGGACGGCGTCAGGCCCACGCCACGGGCATACTCGCCGAACGCGAAGGCGTCGTTCATCACCGACACCGCCAGCTTGTCGGCTGGTTGAGTCGTGGGCAGCTCCAGGCGCGCCGCCAGCGCGGAGACATGGGCATAGGTTCGCTCGAGGCGATCGATGAACCCGCCCGCGCCGCTGAAGTTACCGTAGGCATACCCCTGCCGCGAAATTGTGAAGTGGGCGCTCGAGACGTAACCCGACGCCGCATAGGGAGTGCTGATGGCCGGCGGCTGGGCGAGGGTGCTCGCCGCCGCCAAAGCGGTCGCACTCACGCTCACGGCGCATACCAGCCGGCACGCTGTCCTCGACACGGGTGCTCCTTGAGCGGCGGGCGTCGTTCAGACCGGCGTCGGCTCGGGCTCGCGCTCCGTGCGGAATCTCGGGGCGTTCTTGTCGCCGCGATAGGCGCTCAGCTCGACCGGTTTCGCGTCGATCAACGAGCGCAGGTACCTGCACGCGTCGGGCAACACGCGCTCCGGATCGGCCAGGGTCGAGTTCCAGAGTTTGGGCCAGTCCACCATCAGGTAGCCGCGGAAACCGACGCCCTTGACCAGCTCGACGAGCTTGGCGACGTCGGCGTCCCCCTTGCCCGGCGGCTCGATCGACTCGACCCCGCCGTCGGAGAACTTGCCGTCGCACACCCGCACCATGCCAAGCTTGCTGCCCAATCGCTTGATGGAGATCGACGCCGGTTCGCCGCGCAGCTGCGCGGCAAATTGTGACCAGCACGTCTTGAGTGCGGGCGACGCCACCGCATCCACCATGAACCAGATCGACTGGCTGTCCACGAAGTCGCCGCTGTTTTCGAGCAGGATCGTGACGCGGTGGCGTGTCGCGAACTCCGCCAAGCGCGCCAGCGAGCGCACGATGCGGGTCATGACCGCGTCGCGGGACTCGTAACCGAGAAATCGCCGCTTGGGAATCTCTGCACCGAAGACGCGGACGTACGGACAGCCAAGCCGGCCGGCCAGCTCGACGTACTCGCGGACTTCGGCCTCGTTCTCGGCCACGCGACGCTGATCGCGGAAGTGAAACGCAGCCGACGTGCCCAGGCACGCGAGCTCGACGCCGCCACTCGCGAAGAGCGCCTTCGTCGCGGTCGGGTCGGCGGTCAGCTCCGGGCACAGTGGCAGGTACATCTGGCCGCGCAGGCCGCGCAGCTCAACTCCGTGGTAACCCATGGTCCGAGCCTCGGAGACGATGCGGGGCAATTCCCAAGTCGGACAGGCCACTGAGCTGAAACCGATCTTCATGCCGTGCTCCGATCCACGAGTCCAGGCATCGTGAAAGTTTTCACAAGATAGCAGACGATCGCGCGGCGTCAACGCCGACCGCCGACTAGCCGGCCGCTACGCAAGATTGCTGCGATACCACTCGATCGAGCGCCGCAGCCCCTCCTCGAAGAGCACGACGGGCCGATAGCCGATCAGGTCGCGCGCCGCCGAGATGTCCGCCAGAGAATGCTTGATGTCGCCGCGCCGCGCCGGCACGTAGTTCGGTCGAACCGACGTGCCGAGCAACTGGTTGATGAGCGCAATGACCTGGTTGACGCTGACCCGCTCGCCGCATGCGATGTTCACGGCCTCGCCCGACACGCGCACCGCGCCGGCCGCGAGCAGATTGGCCTGGACCACATTGTCGATGTACGTGAAGTCGCGCGTCTGCTCGCCGTCGCCATAGACCGTGGGCGGCGTGCCTCGCAGGATCGACGTCACAAAGGCCGGAATGGCCGCGGCATACTGACTGGTGGGATCCTGCCGCGGACCGAATACGTTGAAGTATCGCAAGCCGACGGTCTCCAGCCCGTAACATGCCGCGAAGGCGCGGGCATACAGCTCGGTCGCCAGTTTCTGCACGGCGTACGGACTGAGCGGGTCGGGCCGCATGGTCTCGACCTTCGGCAGCGTCGGCGATTCGCCGTACGCCGAGCTGCTGGCGGCCACCACGACGCGCCGCACGCCCGCCTCGCGCGCCGCGATCAGCAGGTTCAGCGTGGCGTCGATGTTGCACGTGTGGCTGGCGAGCGGGTCGGCCACGCTCTTGGGCACCGACGGCAGCGCCGCCTGGTGCAGCACGATCTCCACGCCGCGGCACGCGGCGCGCACGGTGTCGAGGTTGCGCAGGTCGCCCTCGATCAGCTCGGCGCGAGCCCGGAATGCCTCGATGTTCTGTCGCTTGCCGGTCAGGAAGTTGTCGATGACCCGCACGGACTGCTCGGTCCGCGCGAGGTGCTCGACGATGTGCGACCCGATGAAGCCGGCCCCTCCGGTAACCAGATACTTCGGCACAGCGGCCCTCCGCGCTCCGGCGTGGCCGCGGCCCGCTCGGGCGACTTGTCTCGACCTTCTAGTCTAACGAATCGGCCGACGCGCCGCGGGATCTCCAGCCCCGCCGCTCAGTCGCCGCTGCGGCCGATGACGACGATCCCGGCCGCGTTGGCGGCCGCGATCATCCGCTCCCGTTCCAGCAGAAGCGTCCGGCCCGCCTCGACCACCAGCACCGCCCCGCGCGCCGCTGCCAACTGCTCGATGGTCGTCGGCCCGACGGTGGGTACGTCGAAACGCATGTCCTGATTCGGCTTGGCCACCTTCACCAGCGTCCACCCGCCGGCGCGGCACAGCTCGCCGGCTCGGGCAATCATGCGTGCGGTGCCCTCGATCGCCTCGACCGCGATCACGTCCTTGTCCTTCACGGCGACCGACTGGCCGATGTCGAGCCGACCCATCTCACGCGCCATGCGCCAGCCGAGCTCCATGTCGGCCTGCTGCGCTGCCGTCGGCGCACGGCGGGTCAAGACGCCTTCGGGCGCCAGCGCGTCGCGACAGTACAACGTCGAGTCGATGAGCGTTACTCCGCGGCGTTCCATCTCGTCGGCCGTCGCTCTCAGAAGGGTATCGTTGCGGCGGTCGGCCGCGCGAAAATACCAGATGCGTATGCTAGTCCAGTCGGGACGATAGGCCAACCACAGCCGCCACCACGAGTGCCCGAGCATTCGCGACTTGTCGACGCCGCCTGCCATCACGGCCTCGCGCACACCCTCGCGGCGAAGGACGCGTATCCAGCGGCCGGCCTGCGCAATGCCGGCCCGGTAGAACGCGTCGGCTCGATCGCGCAGCGACTCATCCGCGCAGTCCCGCAGGCCGACCACCACCAGGCGGCGACCGCAAGCCCGCGCGCCGTCCGCCACCAGCAGCGGAAAGCTGCCGGCGCCGGCGATGAGGCCGAGCGGTGCCCGGGTCGATTCGCGGTCAGCATCAGACATGATCGGCGCTAGGGCTCGAGTCGAGCCTCCACCTCGGGCAGCGGCCGGCCTTGCGCGTCTTCCACGTGGACGCAGAAGCTCCAGTCGCCGCCGCCCTGTTTCACCTTGACCAGCAGCGTGTTGGGGCCCTGCTTCAACTCGATCGGCGCACGGTCCTGTCTCGACGCGTAGGCACGACCGACATCGCGGCGATAAACCTCCCGGCCGTTGAGCCACATGGCCGCGCCGTCGTCGGAACCGATGGCCAGAGTCGCCTGCATGTCGCGCGGCGCGTGCAGATAGACCAGGCCGTAGGCGACGGCACCGTACACACGCCCACCGAAAACGTGGTCGAATGCGACACGGAACTCGTCGCCCACGTCGCTGCCCTCGCGAACTTCCCGTCGCACCTCGCGCCACGCGATCCGCGCGCCGCCCTGGCCCTTGTAGATGGCCTTGAGATCGATCTTCTCCTCCGGGGGAAAAACCGTCGTCAACCCGCTCGAGAACTCACTATCGAACGGCCCGACGATCCACCAGGCGTTGATCGAGGGCAGCACTGTCTGCTCGATCGGCCACTCGAGCGACGCGCCGGGCAGCCTGAGCTCGAGTGTGCCGCGCAGCACGCGTGTCTTCGGCGATTGGCCGAGTGACACGAGCGTGGACGATTCGTAGGGAATGGTCGGAGCCAGCAACACCGTCGAGCCGGGAACGGCCTCGCCACCCGGGTCGACCGGCTCCAGCGACAGCCGCACCGGCACCTCACTGATGCGTCCGAACGGCGGCGAAGCCTCGATACGCGTCGTCAAGGCGATCTGCCCCGGCGCCGACTCCGGCACCCGTACGCTCGTGGTCCACGACAGCCCGAGTGTTCGCGCGATCAGCGGGCGGGCCGTCTCCGGGCTCTTCGCGGCCGCCACGATATCAGAAACGAGGCGCACCAGGTTGTCTCGCAGGAACCGAGCCGATTCGATCGCATCAGCCGGCTTCGACAACACCTGCTTGCGAATGGACGTTCCCCGTCGCACCGCGATCGGCGTGCGCTCGCCCAACGTCTCCTGCACGGACTCGAGCAGTCGAACGAAGCCCGGCAGCCCTTCGTACACGAGGCCATCAGCGCCGTTCAAGCCACAGGTCCGCACAGCGATGTCGATGACTTCTGTCAGCTTGCGCCGCGCCAGCCTGACCACGATGCTGAACGTCGCATCGTCATACGTAAAGCCGCTTTCCTCGTCGGGACCGAGGCGTCGGAGCGCTTCGCCGTTGACGCGCACCTCCTCCGCCGGCCAGACACCGTGCAGGCGAATCTCGTAGCGCCGATCGTCCGGCATGCCGACGAAGTGTCCGACCGTCCGCCCGATGCTGAGGCGGTACCAGCCATCTCGCCATTCGTAATTCACCGGCGTCATCGCGTATTCATGACGGATGTATCCGACCGAACGGCCGTCATCATCGTAGATGCGCGACTTCGAGTTGGGCCCGGGAAACACGTGCAGGATGAGCGGATCGAGCGGCCGCTCACCGGTGTGCCGCATTCGCGGCGCGGCCGGAATCACCGCGCCGGATTTGACAAACATGGGTATCTCATCCAGCGGAACCAGCAGCGTCGTCGCCGATGGACCGAAGTACGCCCGACCGGTGAACCAGTCGATCCATTGCCCGGGCGGAAACCAGACGTTGGTCGCCGCGCCGCCGATGGCGGGCTCGATTCGCGACGTCACCGGCCGCACGAGCAGGTCATCGCCGAACAGGTAGCCGTCCTCGCGCGTGTACGCCTCATCGATGTAGGGCCACTCGTAGTACAGCGGCCGGCACAACGGCAATGCCTCATCAAACGCCTTGCGTGCAGCGGTATAGATGTATGGGATCAACTCGTAACGCAGGTGAAACGCCTTCCGCGCGGCTTCAAACACCTGCTTCGGAAAAGCCCAGATTCGCCGCTCGGCGTCCGGATTCTTGGTGGTGTGGGTCCGCAGGACCGGGCTCAACGCCCCCCACTGAATCCAGCGCGCGTACAACTCCGGCTCCACCGGACCCGGCTGGTGTCCGCCGATGTCGTGGCTCCAGTAGGCATAGCCGACGTTGCCGGCCGTGGCGGTAAAGAAGGGCTGAAACGCCAACGACGGCCAGTTGCAATAGGTGTCGCCGGAGAATCCGATCTGATAGCGGTGGTTTCCCAACCCGCCCCAACGGCTGAAGATCAGCGGGCGCCGTCCCTTGTTGTCCGGGTTGCGCTCCATATCGGTCCAGTGCAGGTAGTTGAGCCAGGTCAGCGGATCGAGACCGGGCACGCGTGTTTCAGTGCCCTGCTGCCAGTCGATCCACCAGAAATCGACGCCCTGTCGTTCCAGCGGGTGGTGCAGCAATGCGAAATACGCCGCGACGAAGCGTCGATCGGTGCAGTCGAACGGCACCTTCTCGAGCTTGTCCGGATCGAGGCCGAGCCGACGGGCGAAATCGGGGAAGACCTTCTCGTGCCGGCCGACGCCGTCGGCCGGATGCAGATTGAGCGTGACCTTGAGGCCCTGCTCGCGGCACCACGAAAGGAAGCCAGCGGGATCGGGGAAATAAGCCGGGTTCCAAGTGTAACCGGTCCAGCCCTCCAGATGCCAGTCCATGTCGATGACAAGCACGTCGAGCGGCACGTCGTGCTCGCGAAACTCGGCCACCAGCCTGCGGAGTTCGGCGTCGCTGTACGCCCAGTAGCGCGACCACCAGCTTCCGAATACGAATCTCGGGGGCAGCGGGATGCGGCCGGCGATGCGGGTGAAGTCGCGCAAGGCGAGCTTGTATTCGCGGGCATAGCCGAAGAAGTACCAGTCGATCGCGCCCGGCTCGGGGCGCGGCTGCGCCCATGGCCACTCGCTGTCGTCCAGCAACGGCCGCTTCGAGTCATCGACCACCACCCAGCCGTCGCGCGAGAGCAACCCCGGCTCAAGCGGACAGCGCCCCGAGACGCTGTCGAGCGTCCGCGTCGTGCCGAGCAGGTTACCTAGGTCGGGCTTGCCGGGCTTCCAGACGACCGGCTGTGTCGTCGCTCGCAGCGAAACGCTTAGGTTATCCTCCGTGAACCCTCCGCTGTTCTCCTTGTAGCGGATCGACAGTCCCTCCGTGTCGATGATCAGCCACCCGTCCTTCGTGGCGGTCTTGTGATACGGCACCGGCAGCCGGCGGTTGACGAACGCCAGCGACGCGCGGTCCTCGAAGCGCCCGGACGGCGACCATTCGAGCCGAACCAGCATCGGTGTCAGCAGCGTGAATCGCGCCTGGCCGGACACGATGACGGCCCGCGGGTCGGCCACGGGATCGGCGTCCGCCGCGGCAGCCGAGAGAACAATGGACATGACGAAGATTGCTCCGGACATCGGCGTTCCTGTCACCTTCCGGCACGCCGCGCTCGCCGCGGCCGTCGGGGAAACGTTTCTGCGACTTCAGACAAGGTTCCACCATCCACCCGGATGGCAGGCTAGCAGAAGCCTATCTTCCATGTTGAGGGGCGATCTGAAAAGCGGTGCGCGACGCCGCGTTCAGGCGACGTTCGCCATCAGCCGAAGGACGCGGTCGCTTGTCGCCTCGGCGCGCGATAACTCTCCCACGATGCGGCCATCCGCCATCACGAGCACGCGCGTGCTGAGATTGAGGATCTCCGACAGCTCCGAGCTGATCAGCAGAACACCGCGGCCCTCCGCCGCCAACTGGTCGATCAGGCGATGGATTTCAGCCTTGGCGCCGACATCCACGCCGCGGGTCGGTTCGTCCAGAATCAGCACGCGGCAGTCGCGCGCCAGCCACTTGGCCAGCGCAATCTTCTGCTGGTTTCCGCCCGAGAGTCCGGCCACTTCGCTGGACGGTGATGGCGCGCGGACTCGCAACTGCTCGAAGAAGCGCAACGACAACTCGCGCTCCCGCCGATGCGAGACCAGCAGGCGACCGGTCAAAAGGCGCAGCATGGCCAGTGTCAGGTTGTGCTCGCAACTCATCGACAGCACCAGGCCCTGCCGTTTGCGGTCCTCAGGCAGGTAGCCGATGCCGCGTTCGATGGCGTCGATCGGGCACACGATCCGGGCCGGCCGACCATCGACCATCACCATCCCGCCGGATGCTCGATCGACGCCGAACACGGCCCGCGCCACTTCACTTCGACCCGCCCCCACGAGGCCGGCCATTCCGACGATCTCGCCCGCTCGAATATCGAACGAGACGTTCTTGAACCGCGGCGACGACAGTCCGCGCACCGACAACAGCGTCGGGCCGGCCGGGTGATCAAGGTGCCGCGGGAAATACTCGCTCACCGGCCTTCCGATCATCAACCGCACGATCTCATCGGTGCTCGTGGAAGCAACGTCGAGCGTCCGCACGAAGCGTCCGTCGCGCAGCACCGTCAGACGCGCGCACAGCCGCGCGATCTCCTCCAACCGATGCGAGACGTACAGAACCGTGACGCCGTCCCGCTTCAGCCGCTCGATCTGCTCGAACAGGCGTTCGGCCTCGGCATGCGCGAGTGAACTGGTCGGCTCATCCATGACCACGATCCGCGCTCGCCGGCCGATCGCGGCCGCGATCTGCACCATCTGCTCCTGCCCGGTGGATAACTGCTCCATCGGCGTGGCCGGGTCGATCGTCAGTCCAACCGCGGCCAGCATGCCGCGCGCTGCGGCCCGCATTTCCGAATGGCGGACCAGGCCGCCGGTCCGAGCCGGCATGCGACCCAGAAAGAGGTTCTCCGCCACCGAGAGATTCGGGCAGAAGGCCAGCTCCTGATGAACGATCGCGATGCCCGCCGATGCGGCGTCGAGCGGCGCACGGAATCGCACTGGCCGGCCATCAATGAGCAGCCGACCGGAATCCGGCTGGTAAATGCCGGCCACGATCTTGCCAAGCGTGCTCTTTCCCGCGCCGTTCTCCCCCATGATGGCGTGGCAGTCGCCAGCGCGGACTTCGAACGAGACGTCCGCCAGCGCGGTCACGCCCGGGAAGCGCTTGGTGATGCCCTCAAAGCGGATCATGGCGTGACTCGCCGCGCGCGGCGATCCGGCTAGCGAGACTTGCCCAGCCACTTGTCCCAGTTCCGGGCGTAGTCGGCGACGTTCTCGCGCGTCACCTTGTCGAGCCGTGAGATGTCGCGCGGCCCGGGCAACTGCTTGCCCTCATGCACCCGATCGACCAGCAACTCGACGCTGCGGTGCCCCCAATCGTAAACCCGCTGGGCAATCAGCGCCTGAACGATGCCCTTCTCGACGTACTTGAGCTGCGCCGGCAACGCGTCGACCGCGACGATCTTCACCTCGCCCGGCTTCCAGTCCATCAGGGCGTCGGAGAACAGCGGCCAGCCACCGACCATCGCCCAGCCGGCGATGTCCGGCTGCGCCGTCTGCACCTCACGGACTTTGGCCGCGGCGTCCTGCGCAGTCTCCTTGTGGTAATAGACCTCGACCAGCCGAATGTTGGCGTGTCGGGCCAGCTCGGCCCGCACGCCGCGCACGCGAGCCTGGAGATTCGGAGCGGTCTGGTTGCCCGCCAGCACGGCGATCTTGCCGCCAGCCGTGCCCAGTGCCGCCGCCAGTTCCGCCATGACGGCCCGGCCGATCTCCTGATCGTCACTGCCGTGGTAGCAGAACCGCTTGCTGTTCGGGGCATCCGAGTCGAAACACATGATCTGGATGCCGCGCTCCACGGCCTTGTTGATGGCGGGCGTCACGCGAGACGCGTCGGTGCAACTGATGGCAATGCCGTCGACGCCCGCGACCACGAGCTGTTCCAGGAAGCTGGCCTGTTTCTGGGCGTCCTCGTCGGCCGGTGTCCGCCACAGAATCTCCACGTCGATGTTCCGCTCCTTCGACAACTCGCGGGCGGCGTCCTCCGCGCCGACGCGGGCGGCGATGAAGACCGGGTTGTTCTCGCTCTTGGCGATCAGGCCGATCTTGTAGGCAGGACGCTCGTCGGCCGCGGCCGGGCTCAACACCGCCGCGACCATGGTGGCGCATGACAGGATCACTCGTGGAAGCATGGACTGATACTCCTCACCCGCGCACCAGCCGGCGCTCGCTCAGCCGCGTGCTGAATCGATCCAGGATGACCGCGCCGATGATGACGGCGCCCTTGATGATCTCCGCCCAGTTCGAGTCGATGTTCAAGATGACGATGCCGTTGGCGATCAGTTGGATCACGATCGCGCCCAGCACCGCGCCGATGGCCGTGCCCCGACCGCCGGTCAGGCTGGCTCCGCCGACGACGGCAGCGGCGATGACGTCCAGTTCATAGCCGCGGCCGGTCGACGAGTCCGCCGAGCCGAACACCCCCAACGCGATCACGGCCGCCAGACCGCCGGCCAGCCCGGCCAGCGTGAAGACGGCCACCTTCACTCGATCAACGCGCACACCGGAGAACCGCGCCGCCGTCTCGTTGCCGCCGACGGCGTAGATGTTCCGCCCCAGCACCGTGTGCTGGAGCACGACATAGCCGACCAGGGTCGTCACCGCCACGACGGCAATCGGCAGCGGCGTGATGTCGGCCATTGCGTGACGAAAGACCTCGCCGAATACGGGCGGATAGTCGGTCACGGCCTGCGCCTTGGTCGCGACGAAGGCGATGCCCCGAAAGATCAGCATGGTTCCCAGCGTGATGATGAACGGATGCACGCGCAGGACGATCACCATCAGGCCGTTGGCGAGCCCGCACGACGCCCCCACCGCGAGCGTCACACCGACGCCGGCCGCGATTGCCAGCCACGCCGCGGTCTGCGGATTCGAGCCGCCCGGACCGAGTGCCCGCAGAACCATTCCGCCGGAAACGGCCGCCAGGCAGTAGACCGCACCGATCGACAGGTCGATCCCGCCGGAGATGATCAGCGCCGTCGCCCCAACGGCCATGACGGCCGTCCAGGACGAGTTCTTCAGGACGTTGTCGAGATTGGCCCGCTGAAGGAACTTGTTAACCCGAACCTGGCCCAGCACTCGGCCGGTGGCGGGATCGCGCTGTCGGATGGAGACCGAGCCGCCGAAGGCGGCCAGCAGCGTGCCAAGCAGCAGGATGACGGCCACCAGGCCGGTTTCCTTGGCCCGCAGCAGACTCATCCGCGCGAGTGAATCCGAGCGCCGACGGCATGTCAAGCCGGCCGGACCGGTGCGCGGCTATGTCTGGTCGACAACCGAACGCTCTCAGCCGGACGGTCGAACAGCGGTCGCGTCACGGCGCTGCGAGGCGAGGCTGGCCGCTCGAGCGGCGGTGCACGAAGTCATCATCCAGGTCGCTGCTGCGTCCGCGCCCGCACTAGGGAACTCGACGGGCCATCGCGCGGCGGTATACTCATCGCGGACAGGATCGTCCGAACGGCGTCGTCCCCAAAACGAGCTCGGCGTCACCGACGGCCCTGATCCGCTTCACGCGGGCGTAGCTCAATGGTAGAGCTCCAGCCTTCCAAGCTGGATGTTGCGCGTTCGAGTCGCGTCGCCCGCTTTCGAATCGAATCGCCCGCTCGTCTGCCGCGCGTGCCGAACAACCCGCGCCTGGGATTATTCAAACACCTGCGAGCAGGACGACGAAGCTGCAGAACTCGTTCGACGTTCAACGCATGAACACCGTTGAAGTCGCCGTTCATGAACGCGCACGATCGGTGCGGCATCAGCACGCGGGCATCCTCGGGCAGCGGCTCGCCGGCTGGCAGGCACCCTGCGGCGAGGTCAACGCGGGTTCCCCAGTCAGGAGCGCGATGAGGGTCAACACGAACCCGGACGGAGCGAAACGGAACCGACTTTCCGCGGTCAACATCTCGTTCCTCGGTCTTGCGTCCACCAAAGAAGAACAAGGCCGCGCCCGACTCAGCGACGCGGGCACGGCTTGAATCGCATCGCCGGGATCGAACGGCTCCCGACAACCGAATCGACGTCGGCGCCGCAAGAGCCCCAGGCCTGCGAACGCGAGCAGAGCGAGGCTCGCCCCGGCCGTCAGCATCGCGTCAACTTTACGCAGCTTGGCGATGATCCGGGCCGGGCCATGTTGCTTCCGTTTCATCGAGAAGCTCCTTGCCCACCCGGGCCGGAAAGACTCTCATCAGCATTGGATCAACTTTCGGGGAGCAGGTCACCTCCGGGACTGAAGAAAAACCCACCCGGCGACAAGGGCCGGGTGGGCGTGGCTGATTTCACAACAATCGATTGCGGGCGAAGAGACGCTCTACATTTTCCGGCGGCGCCGCAGCCCGAGCAGCCCCGCGGTCAGCAGCATCAGCGTGCCCGGCTCCGGGAGCGCCACATCGAGACCGTTAAAGGACGAGAACGTCGGGCTCGCGTAGTAGTCCACCGAACCGTTCGCGACGATGACAGCCGGATTCGCGGCGTTTGGAATGAAGTCGATCGCCGAGGAGAACTGCCCGACGAACAGATTTCCGCGCGTATCGAACGCGATTTCACGGGCCGTCTGCATCGACTGGCTGAAGTCGAACGGGCTGCCCGGAACCTGCAACCATGTGGCCGGATCGAATACGTAGAGCAGGTTCGTCGTCACGCCGCCGGCGAACTGACTGTACATGCCGTACACGAACGGCGAAATCGTCGGGTTGTACTCCATCGACGTGAACCGGGACGCGCCGCCGGGGACCGCGAACGTGGCTACCGTGTTCACCGCCATGGACCCGGCGTTCACGGACAGGATGTTGCCATCCGCCTGAAAGGCGAGCACCGTCTGATTGTCCAGCCAAGTTGTTCCCTGCGTGAAACCGGCTGCCAACGGTACGCCCGGCGTCTCGCGACCGCCGGAGACCGACGCGCCGACGCCCTGACCGACTGACAGGCCGGCGTCATAGTCCCAGACCAGCACCTTGCGACTATCGAACCCCGTGGCGGCGATCTTGGAATTGTCAGGGCTCACGGACAAGCCACCGAGACGCGACAGCGCCAGGCCGGTCACCCCGCCGGTGAGATTGCCGAGGTTTTGCACACTCGGCGACCCGTCGGTGGCGTGGTTCGACAAAGAGCCGCCGGTCCCACTCGTCCCGAAGTTCAGGCCGAGCAGGTTGCCCTGGTGGTGGTGCCAGCCGCCCGAGTTGTCAAACTGCATGCTCTGGATGAACGGACTCGACCATGGATCCGGCGCGGCTGCGCCGCCCGGAAAGCCCCGAACGAGTTCGAGCGAATTCAAGCCATTACTGTTGCTCAACCCGAACGCGATGTCGTTCACCTGGACCTGAGCCGACGCCGACGCAGCGACGAAAAGGCCCATCAGTGCCGCGAACAAAATCCGCATTTCCATTGCCCTCCACTTTACGATCATTCAATTCACGCTCGACCGTAGCCGCTTGCGGCGTACCCGACGAACGCGATATTCCCGCTCCAGCTCAACCAGGTACGATGCCAAAGCCTCGGCCGACGGTTCAACCAGAACGCGGTGAATTGAGTGTTAAGAACGCATAAAACGCCACTAGATCCACGCTTATGCTCGCGCGATCTTCGCGCCTCGCAGCCGGTTAAACGCTTCTTGGCACCCACGCCCTGCGGTATAATCAGAAAGTCGGCGGGCGGACCCGAAGGAGGGGTCGTCTCGCGTCATGGAACGCGACCGCCCTAGCATTCAGGTTCCCGATGTCGTGGACACTTGCGGCCCGATTCCTCTGGCGTCGCGGCCAGCGGCTTCTACCGCGAGCGGATTCTTCGTGCATCGGTTGATCGCACCCTCTCGCGCGGGGAGGGTCGAGCGTGAAGTGGTTTAGCGGGGCGGACGAAGCCCCGGCGGATCAAGACAAGGAGCTGGAAAGATCATGATGACACCGACAACCCCACGGATGCGCTCGGCGACAGTGGCCGTCGCGTTGACGATTCTGGGAGTGGCCGTCGCACCGCTGATCGCCGCACCGTTCACGCCCGGCAACGTCATCGTCGCCGTGGTTCCCCGCATCGCCGGACTGCAACCGATCACCCTGCGCGAGTACACGCCCACCGGCACGCTCGTGCAGAGCTACACGATTCCGTCTTCCGCGCCGACGCCCTTCGGCGGCGCGGACGGCACGTCCAACACGTCGCCACAGATCAACTTCGGCGACGCCAGCAACCAGTTGCTCTACGTATCGACGCGCTACACCAACTCCACCAGTTTCTCCGCCGGCTATGTTCGGGTGAACGCGTCCGGCGCGTCGATCGTCACTGACGAGGCCAGCGCCATCACCACCGCCAGCCCCGACATGCGCGGTGTCGATCAGGCTGAGTGCCGCGTGTTCGCCACCGCAAACCCCGGCGCCTACCGCCGGCTCGGCAATCCGTGGGAAACTTACATCACCAGCGGAAACAACCGCTGGTCCGAGGTGATCGGAAACGATTGGTTCATCTCGACCGGCAGCACCGGCCAGGCCGGCAGCACCGGTCTCATCAAGACATCCGCCCTGGGAACGCCTCCCGGGAGCTACTCTCAAGTCGTGATCTCGGTCGCCAGCGGACAGCCCCTCGGCTTTTACGTCGCCGACCCCGACACGATCTACCTCGGCGTGACGTTCGGCGGGCCGTTCGGGCTGTGGAAGTTCCGCTGGAACGGCTCCATTTTCCAATCGCAGGGCATCAACGCCGCAATCGGCGCGACCGAAGTTCGCGACGTCGATGGTGAGGTCGATGGCAGCGGCAACGTGACGCTCTACGCGTGTACCCTGTCCGGCATTGTTTACAAGATCAATGACACGCTCAGTTCAACCGGAGCCGCATGGACCGGCACGGCTGCGACCTCGATCGTCACCGGCCTGGCCGACCCGTGGAGCGTAAAGGTCGTTCCGCCCGTCCCGGCCCCTCCGCCGAGCTACACGATCACGACCAGCACGACCGGCCTGGGCTCCGGCAGCGTCAGCCGAGACAACCCCGGCCCGAATTACGTCAAGTGCTCGACCGTCCAACTGACCGCCACCGCCGATCCGGGATCGATCTTTGTTGAGTGGACCGGCAATATCCCCGAGTCTCCGGCCTCCGCCAACCCGCTCAACGTGGTGGTCGACAATGACAAGAACATCACGGCGAGGTTCGACCCGCTTGCGGGCAACAGCGTGCTGACGCTGAACGGCGTCGGCAACGGAACGATCAACGTATCGCCGCCGGGCGTCGACTACAACTCACCGGGCGGCCCTTACAACATCGTGCAGATGACCGGAACCACGCTGTTCCTGTTCGCCAACCCGGCCAGCGGATGGATCTTCGACCGCTGGAGCGGCGATGTGACGCCCGGCGACGAGTTCTTCGACTCCATCGCCATTCAGCTCACGGCGAATAAGACGGTGACGGCCCACTTCCTCCCGCTGAGGCGGGTCCGAACGTTCGTGACCGGGAATGGCACTCAGGGTATCCCAACTCCGGCTCCGGACGGAATCCTCGGGCCTAATTCCTACCAGTATCGCCAAGGCACGCAGGTGACGTTTACCGCCACGGCGGGAACGATCCCTACGCCAGCTTCCCCGTGGACGCTGGAAGAGTTCCACGACCAGAACAACGTCCAGCTTGCCACGTCGTCGCCCTTCACGTCGGCACCCCTGACGGGCGATCTCGACGTGACGGCGCGGTTTGCGGAGACGCCCAACAGCGCCACCTCCCAGCCCTTCGGCGAGGGGAACATCGTCATCGCCACCATCCGAGACTTTGCCTTCCCAGGCGAGACCAACCTGCGTGAATACAACGCGGCCGGTGAACTCGTGCAACCGGTCATCCGGGTGCCGACCGCCGGCGACCCGTCCGGCGAGCCTTCCGACGTCACATCGACAACCATCTTCGATATCAATTTCGACACCGTCGTGACGAATCGGCTGTACATCGCCAACAGCAACATCAACGACGCTTCGCCGCTGCGAATGGGCTTTATCCGCACCGTCTTCCAGGGCGGCACTCACGTGTTTGACCTGGCCCGCGGTGTGCAGGCGTTTGAGCTTGCCCGCGGCGTCGCCGGCAACGGCTCCGATGTCTACATCAGCGGTGGCTTCGGCATCCGCCGATACGACACCAGTGCCGATTCGTTCAGCACGGTGACCTTCACCAACACGCGCATGGTGGACATCACCAACGGCGTGCTCTATGCGTCGACGGCGTCGACGACTCAGCCCTACAGCACGGTCGGCGACGGGAACGACGGTCCCGGCATATACCGGGTCGACAACCCCACCGGGACGCCGAGCTTCACTCGCATCATTTCAACGCCCAACAACACGGCCCTCAACGCGTTCAGCAGCCCGCTCATGTTCAAGGTTGCGGATGCACGGAACATCTACGCCTGCTTTGTCACCGGCAATGGCTATCAGAATGTCCACAAGTTCTGGTTCAACGGGACGAACTGGGTGAACCAGGGCAACCTCGGGCTGATCGGCGCCCAGTTCGGCCGAGGCGTCGATGTCAAGATCGCTCCGAACAACATCGACGTGAACGTCTATCTCCACACCACGACGACGGTCAGCGAGGGCGCTTTGTACGTCGTGGCCGACAAGCTCGACAACAGCGGGCCGGCCTGGAACACGCTCTCGCCCACGAAACTCGTGCCGGCCGTCAGCCGCGGGCGTGCGCTGGCGGTGGTGCCGCCGTTCGTGCCGACCTGCTCGACCTGCCCGGGTGACGTGTCCAACGACAACAGCGTCGACGGACGCGACATACAGGCCTTCGTCGAGTGCGTCCTGATCGGCGCCGGCTCGAACTGCGCCTGTGCCGACATGGACAACTCGTCCACGGTTGACGCATCCGACGTCGGACCGTTCGTCAACAAACTGTTGTTCGATCATCCGACTGCCTGCCCGTAGGCGGCGACGAACCAAGTGCGGCATTTTCGCGGGACGAGGCGAGATCACTCGCCTCGTCCCGCTTCTTGTTGTGATGACTGGCTCTCACCGCTATTCTCCGCGGCTCAGTGGGGAGGCGGTATGCCGCTGCTCGTAAGACGATCGCTCTCCGCAAGGCTGGTACGGATCATCGCGGCCGCGCTTGCCGCCGGGGAGACGGCCGATGCGACGTTCGCCGCGCCCCTGATCCCAGGCTCCATCGTCATCGCGACCGCGCCCGGGACCGGCAGCGGACCGACCGCCATCACGCTGACTGAGTATCCGCCGGACTTCAACTCGCCCCGGCAGGCGTTCACGATCCCCTCCGGCGCGCCAACGCCCTACGGTGCGACGGTCGGATCCGCTACCACCGTCTGCCAGATCGCGTTCCCGGCGGATGACCAGCAGTCCGTGCTGGTTGCCACGTCCTACACCAACACGACCAGTCCGCGCAACGCGGGCTTCGTTCGCTGCGACTTCAGCGGTCCAGCTCCGGGCGTCGCGGAGGCGTCGCCCAGCGGTGACGGGGCCGTCGACGGCCGTGGGGTGGCGGCCATCTCCTCAACCGTGTTCGCCAGCACCGGCCTGTCGCTGCGCCGCCGCGCAGGCACGACCTGGGAAGTGCTGATCTCCGGCAACTGCCGCTGGATCGAGCGCCACGGCGGCGACGTCTTCGTCTCCACCTCCTCATCATCCGGCGCGTTCTCCGCCGGCAACGGCATCTACAGGCTGAGCGAGTCGGCGCCGGCGCCCGGTGCTCCGAGTCCGGTGTTGATCCTCGCGGCGGAAGGCGCCAACCCGCTCGGCTTCGCCATCGCCGACGCGCAGACGATCTACCTGGCCATCCACGCCGCCGGGGGCGGCTACGACGCCGGGCTTTACAAGTTCCGCTTCAATGGCGCGGCATGGACGAACGAGGGACGTCTGGCGGCGATCTCTGTCGGTCAAGCCGTCAGCGACGTGGATGCGGCCGTCAGTGGCGGCACGGCTAGTGTCTACGTCATCACCGACACAACCATCTGGAGCCTGCAAGATGCATTGTCGTCGAGCGGCGCGACGTGGCAGGTAACACCGGCCACCCCCCGCGTCCCCGGCCTGTCGCGCGGACGATCAATCGCGATCGTCCCGACGCCGCCCCCGCCCGAATGCGCGTGTCGGGGCGACCTGAATCTGGACGGCGCGGTCAACGGCGCGGACCTGACGGCGTTCGTCGCATGCGTCATTCACGGCGGCCCGGCTTGCGCGTGCGCCGACGTGAACGCCAACGGCGGCATCACGCCGGACGACGTCGGCCCCATGCTGACTCGCCTCGTTACCGAGGGCGGCTGTCTCTGATGCGCGCGGCTTGCAGGACGGCCGACGCTCCCGCGAACAGAGGAACGCGCTGACCTTCAGAGATGAGAGGCTGCCGCCACGACACGCCGCGCTGCCCACCCGTGAACAGATGCCTCGCGACCGTTACAGCCGAAGACCGTGCCAGAGATAAAGAATCAGGGCGATCAGCGCCGCCACCACGATGCCCCACCACCATTGCGTTCGCGGCGCATTGGCGTCGGCGATGATCCACTCCCGGCAGTGCGGGCACCACGATGCCCCATCCGCGAGCATCCGCCCGCACCGCGGACATGGCGCGAGGTCGATCGACTCCGGCGCGTCGTCGGCGACGTCATGCTCGTCCGGCCACTCATCCTCGCGCAGCGGATCATGCCCGTTGGAATCGCGAATCACCGATCGCCGTCCCCAATTCTGCCGCCCCGGACCGACCCCGGCCTCGCGCGACCAACGGCCCGGCCCGCCTCAGTCGGTCAGACCGAGAAATTCCTTCATGTGCCGGTCATACATCTCCTGAGCCTGCGGGTCGTACATCGGCAGGCGCAGCTCGTTGATCACCTTGGTGCCCATGCGGATCCACTCCTGCCAGCACGATGAGCACACGCGGGCCAGTACCTTCTCGCCCAGCGCGCCCTTGAATGGCCGCTCCTTCAGCGGGCTGCCGCCGCCGCAGCGCGAGCACGCGAACCCGGGCGTTCCGCCGGCGGCCGCGCCGGCCGTCGCCGCGCCGCGCGCGTCAGGGTTGGGCGGCTCGACGCCGAGCTTCCGCAGTTCGTCCGCCATCTCATTGCGCGGCTTCAGGTCGCCGCGGCGGTGCGCGATGATCAGGCCGTTCTTGAGCGTCTCGATCGCCAGGTCGCGGTGGCCGGTCTGAAGCTGCGTCCGGCCGAGCATGAGGTGGGCCATCGAGTGCTGCGGGTTCAGCGCCAGCACGCGCTGAAACGCCGGTCCGGCGTCGGCGTACCGCCCGCCGTCGTAGTAGGCGCTGCCGAGGCTGAAGAAGGCCATTTCGTCAGCCGAGCCGCTCCGGACCACGTTCTCGAACTGGGTAATGCGTTCATCGATCGTCATGACCGTCCGCGCTCCCGATGTGGGCCCCGGTTTTTCCTCTTCGCGCTACCACCCCACCCACCAGAGCGTAGCCGACCCGCACCCGGTGGCAAGGCCGACTCGGGCTGAAAGCTCAATCGTTCAGGAACGCCGCGCCGATTTCGGCGGTCGCGAGGGACGCTGATAGGAAGGAGCGAAATGACGCGTTCGCGTCGGCTGAAAACGTGCGCTTGCTTCCCGGGAACCTGCCCGCCATAATCCGCGCCGACCCGCGGCCAACGGACCGGCCGCCGGCTCCATGGGGCACGTCCGTGCAAAGAGGAACGTACATGAATCGCTCGTTGTTGCTCGCCACCAGCATGGGAATCTCGACGCTGGCCGCCATGTCCGCCGGCTGCGTGTCTCGAGACGAGTATCTGCGCACCAAGTTCGCGGCCGACACCGGAACGACCCGGGCGTCCGGCCTCGAGAACGAGCTGGCTGATGAGCGATCCAAGAACAACGAGCTCAGAAACCAGGTCGAGACGCTCCAGCGAGAGAAGGAGACGCTGAACGCCCTGGCCGACAACCTCAAGGCCGAGAACGGGCGGCTGGGCGCGACCAACCGCGATCTGCTGGCGAAGATGGACGAGATCCTCCGCCGCGGCATTCCCAAGAACATCGACGTGGTCGAGGTCAAGCTGCCGCCGGAACTCGACCGCGCCTTGCAGGAATTCGCAGCCAAGTTCCCGAACACGGTTGAGTACGACTCCGCCCGCGGCCTGGTCCGATGGAAGAGCGACCTGACCTTTGCCCTCGGCAGCGACCAGGTGCGCGACGACGCCAAGGCCGCGCTCGCCGAGTTCGCTCGCATTGTCAACTCGCCGGCGGCGTCCGGCTTCGAAGTCGTCATCACCGGACACACCGACAACGTGCCCATCCGCCAGAGCGCGACGCGATTCCCGACCAACTGGCACCTGTCGTGCTTCCGCTCGATCGCGGTCATGTTCGCGCTGCACGAAGCCGGCGTCGACTACACGCGCATGGGCTGCATGGGCTACGGCGAGTGGCGGCCGCGCGAGCCCAATCCCCCCCGCGGCGGCAACGAACGAAACCGCCGCGTCGAGGTCTTCCTGGTCTCAGGCAAGAATCCGTTCCCGAGCGCCATGGTGGGTGCGGCGCCGAGCGCCTCGCCGCTGCCGGGCCGCTGATCCGGCTGAGCCAGAGACGATTCCCATGACGTTTCGCCCTGGCCGTTCACATCGACGATCAGGGCGATTCGCTTTTCATTGATACTGCACCAACCGAACCCCTCGCGGCCGGCGGCCGGGACAGTCCGCGCCACGGAGCGATCATTCCGGGGAGCGACCAGAGTAGTTGCAGCATCCGGAAGCCGAGGCACACCGCCAGCACCTGGCTGCTCGTGCCCCACGGCCCCGCCAGAACGCGCAGGAACACGGCCTCCAGCAGGCCGAAGCCCTGAATACTGAGCGGTACCGCAGCCACCAGGTAGCCGACGCTCAGCGCGAGCGTGCATGACACGTAGAAGTCGAAATACGTCCAATCGAACCGCGCCAGCGTCGCCTGCGGCATCCCGACCGCTCGCGACACGTACATGACGCCGGCCGCCAGCAGCAGGTGGCTCATGAAGGTCAGGATCATGGCCCGGGCTGTCCGCCATGGATGAAGCCGGCATGCGAAGACCGTCTGGTCGACGCGCCGCAGTCGATCCGCCATCGGCAGCCGCGCCAGCAAATGGTCGTAGCGAATCCAGCGGCGAAAGCGGCGAGAGAAGAACACCAGCGAGCCGATCACCAGCGCCGCCAGCAACACGCCGACCAGCTTGCCCAGCCGACCGATCGCCGCCACCCGCCACGAAAGCAGCACGCACGGCCCCGCCAGCAATACGAACGCCACCATGCCGAACGCGCGGTCGAGAAACACGACCGTCACACCCTCGGTGCGCTTGTGGCCGATCCGCGCGATGTGGAACGCCTTGAAGAGATCGCCGCCGGTCGTCCCGGGCAGCGCGAAGTTGAAGAAGTTGCCGGCAAAGGTCAGCCAGATCGCCTCTCGCAGCGGGAGCGGAACCTCCTGCATCTCGAGCAGGTCGCGCAGGCGAATCGCCAGCAGGAAGGTGACGGGCGCCAGCGCGAGCACGCCGAACACCGCATAGCGCGCCTCCAGACGCCGCACAACGTCCCGCAATCCCTGTTCAATCGGCCGTTTGTGGAACGCCACCATCGCCTCGGGCGACGCCAGCTCGTCGGCGCGGGCGGTTCGATGCTCACCCGTCTGCGGATCGTCGAGGCGAAGCGGCCACTCGCCCGGCGGCGACAGCACCCGCCAGGCCCGCCCCGGCGACTCGGCCAGGTGCGCACGGTCGTACCAGTCAACCCGCTGGTACACATAGGCCACGGCGACGCCCGTCACAAGCAGCCGCACGCCGTTCGCCAGCCATCGCCGGGATCGCGGAGACATCCGGTGGCGGAGGCTATAGCCACTGGGTCGCCGGCTCAATCCGTGCGTTAGAATACGGCCGATGCCCGGAACCGGCTGGTGCTACGATGCCCGCTTCCTGTTGCACGACCCGGGGCCCGATCACCCCGAGCGACCGCAGCGGCTGCGCGCCATCACGGCCCGGCTCCACGACGACGGATTACTCCCGCACCTGACGCCGCTGGCCTTCGGACCGGCCGAACGCCGCTGGCTCGAGACCGTCCATTCGCCGGCCTACGTCGACCGCGTTCGCCGCGCCTGCGAGGCCGGCGAACGCTACATCGACTCGCCGGACTCGGGCATCTGCCCGGCCAGCTACGAGGCCGCGCTGCTCGCGGTCGGGGCGGCGCTGACCGCGTGCGACGCGGTCATGAAGGGCGAGATCGCCAACGCCTTCTGCACCGTGCGCCCGCCCGGCCACCACGCCGAGCGCGACATGTCCATGGGCTTCTGTCTGTTCAACAACATCGCCATCGCCGCCCGCTATCTGCAACAACGCTGGTCGGTCGGCCGCGTGCTGATCCTCGATTGGGACGTGCACCACGGCAACGGCACGCAGCACGCCTTCGTCGACGACCCGTCCATCTTCTTCTGCAGCATCCACGAGCATCCGTCGTTTCGCTATCCGGGCAGCGGACACGAGTTCGAGACTGGCTACGGCCCCGGGGCCGGCTTCACGCTGAACATCCCCATGCTGCCCGGCGCGAGCGATGAAGACTACCGCCGCGCGTTTCAACAGTTGTTCGAGCCAGCGGCCCGAGCGTTTCGACCGGACTTCGTGCTCGTCTCGGCGGGCTTCGACGCCCACCGCGAAGATCCGCTCGCCGCCGTCGAACTGACCGACGAGGGCTTCGTGTTCCTGACGCAGGCGATCATGAGCATCGCCCGCGACTGCTGCCACGGACGCCTGGTGAGCATCCTCGAAGGCGGCTATGACCTCGATGCCCTGGCGCGCTGCGCCAGCCGCCACGTCCGCGTGCTGCTGGACGGCGCGCTGTCTTCGACGTCATGAACTGGCTTGACGGCCGGCGGCTGCGATTTACGCGTAGCTATGCAAGCCCACGATGTAGAAGTTCACCACCCACCAGTTGAACTGCATGGCCGCGAAGCCGATGCAACTGAGTACGGCCGTCCACAAGGCGCGGCGCTTCGCGGCGAAGCGGGCGTGAATCAGAATCGCGTAGAACAACCACGTCACGAGCGCAAAGACTTCCTTCGGGTCCCAGCCCCACGGTCGACCCCACGAGTAGTCGGCCCAGACCGCGCCCAGCACCAGCCCGACGAACAGCGAGATGGTGGCCATGTGCAACAGGATCATGTGCGAGCGGTCGAACGCGTCCAGCAGCGCGCTGTTCTCTCGCGGCGTGACCGCGGTCGCCGCCATCGCGCTGGAGACGATTCCGGCCGCTCCCGGCGGCGCGATTGCCACGGCCATCGCCGGCCGACCGAGATTCCAGGGCAGCACCAGGAACAGCAGCGCGCCGGCGAGCGCAAACAGGGTCGGGATGATGACGATGAAGGCGTTCGAGATGTCTGTCAGGCGGTGAAAAGCATCCTGCGTGGCGAGCGCCGCGCACAAACCGAGGCTGGCGACCATGCCCAGCGTCACGCGAGCGACCTGCGGGCGAGGCCCGCGGGCCGACACCACCAGGTAACAGGTCGCCACGACGAACGCGAGCGTGATGACGGCGTAGCTGGCGATGATCAGCACCGTGTGGATGCGGAGCATGATGTCGTCCAGAATCGGCGCGATCTGCGTGATCTGCGCCCCGACAAACCGCCCGAGCACCAACGACAGGAAGCCGAGAAACGAGCCCGCCAAAACGAACACGCCGCGCTTCAGCGACAGTTCAAGCACCAGTGCCAGCGCCGCCCCGAGAAACGCCGACGTCACCACCGCCTCGAACATGTTCGCCACCGGCACCCGGCCGATGATGTACCAGCGCATGCCGACCCCCGCGCCGTGAGCCGCGAACGCCAGCAGAAACAGCCCCATCGCCAGCATGCGCGTCCAGCGGTGGCCGGCCAGCAACGCCCAGATGCTCGCGAACAGCGCCGCCACGTACAGCGCCCAGCCAAACGTCAGCGCTTGGAGGTTGTGATAAACCACCTCCATCTTTCGCTGCTCCAGCGACGGGTAAGTGCCCGCCGGCGCCAGCGTCGGCAGCGTCTCCGCAAGGCCAATGATCGCCTTGTTGATCCCGGCCGGATCGCGCTCGGCCCACGCCCGGGCCATCGAACGGAAGTCGTTCAGCAACCCGGCCGCCGTCTCCGGCGTGATGCCCGGAATCGGGGCCTGATCCGACATGCCGGCGTGCGCGCTGCCGGCCGACAGGTTACCCAGCAATCGGTCCAGCGTGTGCCATGCCGACTCGAAGTCGCCAGCCGGACTCGGCACGACGTTGAAGCGGGAAAACACCATGCCGTATGCCGCCGACGCCGCCACGAAGCGATCCATCGCGCGGCGCAGCGTCATCTTCGACGACAGGTCGTCGACGATCCTCGCCACCGCCGGGTTCGACAGGTAGTTCGAACTGATCAACCCGGTCTTCAGAATGCGCTTCGCTTCCTCCGGGCTGACTTGGACCGGGTGGCTGGTGATGTGCTTGCGGACCGCCATGTCCTTGACGTAGATCACCGGAAGGTCGTCGTACAGGTCGCGGTTGAACATCAGCTCGAACACGGCCGCGACCGGATCGAGGCCCAGCATCCGCTCCTTGCCATGGATCGTGGCCACCATGTCGCGGGCCCACGCTTCGAGCGTCTGATAGCGCGAATCGTGCTGAACCATCAGCGTCCGCAGCCGATCGAGATCGATCCGCCCCTGGATCTCCCGCAGGCTCGCCGCCGGGTCGCTCGCGGCCTTCGCCGGCGAGGCGGCCTCGTCCGCCCGAACCGCGGTCGCCGAACCGAGCGCCAGCGCCAAAGCGACGACTGCCGCGCCGACCGGCGACAGCGCCCGCGGGCTTCCTCGCCGTTCATCCGTCTGCTCAACTTGGCGCGCCAACCGATCCGCCAGTCGGCGCTTCAGAATCGGCTTCACATAGAACGCATACGCCATGCCGAGCGTCGCCAACACGCAGCCCATCAGCATCGTCATCACTCCGTCGCGGTTCCCCACGCCCAGGATCGTGTACGTCTGGTGGTCCCGCGCCTCACCGGACTGGAACAGCGTCCACGGGCCGATTTTCGCGGTATTGTTCAGGTACGCCTTGTCGCGCCGAACCTGGCCGGTCGCGGGATCCTCCCAGCGGATGAAGCTGGTCCAGCCCGCCGGCCGGTTTCGGCCCGGGTAGAAATCGACGTGCATGTTCTCGAGCGCCAGCCGGCCCGGCAATGGTCGCGGCGTCCGCCCGTAGAGAAAGTCCACCGCGCCCACGTCAGGCACGCTGACCGTGATCCACGGAATCGGCTCGTCGACGATCATGTCGTTGTAGTACGAAAACGGCAGCCACACGCGCCGCTCCCAGTCGCCCTGCCGCGCCTTAAGGTGCAGCCGAACCAGCGATGCCTGTCGGCCGGCCTGCGGCCGGCGCTGCTCCACCGGGATGACCGTCGGCTCGTGCTCAAAGCGCGGCCGTTCGATCAGCTCGCGCAGCGTCACGCGCGTCGACGACGACATTTCGATCGGCCGTCCGATCTCCACCTTCTCGACCCGGCGCTTTCCGCCCACCTCGGTGCAGATCGCGACCGGCGCCATGTCCGGCGCGGCCGCCACGACCACCGATGGCGACGATGCGTCCGTGTAACGAATCTCGATGTTTTCGTCGGCCAGTCCCTTGTCGGACATCTTTCGGCCGAGGTCGTCGCGATCCTGACTCAGATTTGGGAAGCGTTGCAGGACCGTTCGGTGCATCTTTCCGATCGGCGACGAGACCAGCACGCGAACGATCGGAGAGCGGGCCCCTTCGACGCCGGGCGAGACCAGCGGCCAGTCGGACTGCACATCCTCGATGGTGAGCTGGTAATCGGTGCCCTCGACCGCAATCGTCTGGCCGGGCTGCACATCGTACGACCGACGAACGTCGCGATCCTTCACGTGCACGTCGAGCACGTGACGGCCCGATACCGAGCGTGTCCACTCTTCCGGCAGTGAGCGGCCCGCCTCGAGCCACTGAAACTCGACGGCCGCCATGCCCGGAATCGAAAAACGCGCGTCTCGCGGCACGTTCGCGAACAGCTCAATGCTCCGAGCGCCCGGCCCGGACACGACCTCGAACCGCGCCACTGGGTTGACGGCTTCACCACCCGGTCGCGCCGAGCGCTGCAAAACGGCGTATGGCAGATACGCGTCGATCTCCATGGTGAACGGCCAGTCGGACAGATCGACGCGATCCGGTTCGCCGATCCGCAGGGGCAGCGTCCATTGATCGATCCCAACGAATCGCCCCAGCCGCTCACCGGTGACGATGCGATTTTCGGTGTCGCGAATCTCGCCATGACCTGGCACCACACGCTCGTGATACAGCGGCAATCCTTCCAGCGAGAACAGCACCGGCGATCCGCCGCGCCGCACCAGCAGCGCCGGCGTGTTGTTGTCAAAGAAGCGGTCGGTCACGTTGGTCCCGCGAAGCTGAAGGAAGAAGTGCTCTCCCATCCGCGCGAAGGCCTTGCCGGGCGCGTCCTGACGAAGCTCGATCGTCTCCGGCTCCGCCACGCCCGGTCGTCTGACCTTCAACGACACGGCCGCGGCCGTCTGCAAGCCGTTATGTTCGACGGAAGCGACTTCGACGCGATAATTGCCGCCCATGCCCGGCATGGCGGCCTCCCACGACTGCCCCTCGGCCGCCACGACCTGACCCACCACCGGGTTCGCCCCCCCGCCCGAATGCAGCCGCTGCGCCGAGAGCACTTCGACGCGCGGATTGAAGAGCAGCACGTCGCCTTCGATCTTGCGGCCGAAGTACAGCACCGACCCGGCCACCAGCATCAGGAGCCCCGTGTGGGTCGTGATGACTCCGAGATTGACGCGATTGAAGGGGATGCGCACCACGGTTGCCGCCGTCAGCACCACGCAGAATGCCCCGCACAACGCGGCGAAGATCCAGTGATTGAAATAGGCGAACTCGGTCAGCTCGAAATACTGGCGAAACGGCGGCACCGCCGACCCGATCGAACTGTAGAGGATGATGACCACCAGCAGCGCGATGCCCAGCCAGATGCTGGAGATGACACGGATCGCGCCGCCCAGCAGCCCCGGGCGATGTCGCAAAGCTTTCATATTGGCCATAGTCTGGCGATTATAGCTGGGGCGACACGCTTTGCGACCGGCTGACACGATCCGCCGGCAACGTTCCCGGCGAATTCGATTGGAGGCACGTCACCCCATGAAACTTCCACCCACGACCGCGCCACCGTGGATCCGAAACATGCCGCGGCCGGGCCTGATCGCCATGATCCACGTCGCCGCCTTGCCCGGCACGCCGCGCTCGCGCGACCCGGTCGAGAAAATCGCTCGCGCCGCCGCCGATGAGGCCCGCCTGCTGCACGACGCCGGCGCAGACGCGATCATCATCGAGAACATGCACGATCTGCCCTACCTCCGCCGCCGCGTCGGCCCGGAGATCGTGGCCGGCATGGCCGCTGTCGCCACCGCCGTCCGCGCGGCGACGGCTCGCCCGCTCGGCGTGCAGATTCTCGCCGGCGCGAACCGCGCCGCGCTGGCCGTCGCGCATGCAACCGGGTGCCAGTTCATCCGCGCTGAGAACTTCGTCTACGCTCACGTCGCCGACGAGGGCCTGATGACCGAGGCTGACGCCGGCCCGTTGCTGCGCTTTCGCCGACGCATCGGCGCGGAACACATCGCGCTGTTCGCCGACGTGAAGAAGAAGCACTCCGCCCATGCCCTCACCGCCGACGTCGACCTCGCAGAAACCGCCGCCGCCGCTGAATTCGCCGGCGCGGATGGCGTCATCGTCACCGGGGCCGCCACCGGTCGGCCGGCGCGCTCCGAGGACGTGCGCGCCGTGCGGCAGCGCGTGGCGACCCTCGTGCTGGTCGGCTCCGGGACAACACCCGAAAACGTGACCGAACTCGCACCACACACCGACACTTTTATCGTCGGCTCGTACCTCAAGCGAGATGGCCTGTGGAGCAATCCGCCGGACAAACGGCGCGTGGCCGAAATGGTGCGTGCCATTGCCGCCGCGCGACGCTGACTGCACGCGCTGACGTGCGGCCATGCGCCGCGTGGCGCCACCGCCAGCCGGACCTGGGGTGCATCGCACGGTAACCGCGCGTATGATGAAGCCGGCGGGCCGGGCCCGTCCCACGGAGAGGTGGCCGAGCGGCTGAAGGCGACGGTTTTGAAAACCGTTGGCGTCGAAAGGCGCCCGGGGGTTCGAATCCCTCCCTCTCCGTTTCCTGCTGATCCGAGTTCAGCCAGCTCTGTAGGACCTTGTCGCGCACCGAGCGATGCGATCCGCGGAATCGGGAATCGCATCAGAGAGAATCGTCCCTCAGCCAGTGAGAATCCGATACCGGCCCGACAGGTAGTACATCGCCGTACCGATCAGCACGCCGACCACGTAACCCTGCGGCACGCTCAGGGCTACGACCGCGACCAGCAGCGCAATCGTCAGCTCGCGCTGCGAACCGGCCGCGTCGCCCACCAGCCGCATGAGCACCAGCCCCTCAAACAGCAGCACGACCCCGAGAATGGGCAGCGGGAACACCTCCACCACCTCGCCCGCCACGCCGCCGAAGAACAGCCCGAGCACGACATACATCGCGCCGTAAATCACCACCGAGCCGCCGGTGCGCGCGCCGAAGGCGTAATGTCCCGCGAGTCCGCCGCACCCGTGGCACACCGGCACGCCGCCCAGCAGCGGCGCGGCCAGATTCACCAGGCCGTACGTCAGCCCAAGCTGGCGCATGGTCACCGGGCGCTGCGGGAAGAGGTCGGCGACGGTCTGGCGCGTCGCGATCAGGGAATTCGAGAGCGACAACGGCAACTGGGGCAGCGCCAGGACAAGCGCGCCGGTCAGAATGTCGCTCCAGCCCGGCAGGTGGCCTCGCGGCAGCCGCAACGCGACGCCCCCCGCGATCGCCGAGCCATCCACACGCCACACCAGCGCGTACACCACGCCCAACGCGATCAGCACCAGCCCACCGGGCACGCGCCGGCTGCCCGACAGCAGCAACATGACCACAAAGCCGCCGGCGGCCAGGACCCAGCCAGCCCCACCCTGCGCGGGCACGTACTGCCTGAGCGCCAGCGTCGCCAGCGACAGCCCCAGACCGACTTGCACGCCGCGCACCACGCAGCGCGGAATCACCCGCGCCAGCCACGTGAGAGCGCCGCTCAGTGTCAGCACAAGAACGGTCGCGCCGATCGCCAGCCCGGCCCCCTGCAGCGTCGGCCCGGCGATCTTCTGGGAAATGACCAGCACCGCCATCGCCTTCAGCGGCTGCATCGGCATCGGCAGCCCATACAACACGCCGGTCAGGATTTGCAGCAACCCAAAGACGCTGAAGACGCCGGCCGCATCCAGACCAGCCGCCGCGATCATGCCGATCAGCAGCGGCAGATCGGTGCCGATGTCGCCGAAGCTGCCGGCCAGCTCATGCCGGTCGAAGCGAATGCGCGGCAGCGACTCCGCAACGCTGGCGGGCTTGAGGTGACGGTCGGCGGCCGCGGACATTCGGCAGACATTACCCGAGTGATGGCGGCCGTCCACCACCCCGGCACCGCGCCAGTCGCGAACCCGGTCAACGCCGTTTCATAGCCGGCCGGGCGGGCCGGGTCGTGCCCAAGGTTGGTCCGGGGGCAAGGTTGGGAACGGCGATGCCACGCACACCCGCAGATCATTTCGGCTTCGTACGGCGTGCAAGCCGCCAAGCGCTTGGACCCCAGACGATCAGCAGAAGACCCAGCACCGTAAGCGACCCATCGAGGGCATCGCGATGATACAAGTAGAGCACGGAGACTGCGGCGAGCAACTGGAACAGACTTGCCGCGAGCAGTCGAAGTGCACGCTTCTGTGACAAATCAGCCACCCAAACCATCACAGTCCCTCGCGCGCATCGCGACACGCCATCGGGCTCAAACGAGCCGCACGTCCACCAGCTCATACTGGCGCTCGCCAGCCGCAGGCACGATGGCGTTTCGGTCGGGTCCACGCCGTCGTCGCTCCTCGATGGGCGTTGCATCTACAAGCAGATCGTACAACAGCAAACTGGTAACCATGCCGGCCACGAAGGCAACAGCCACCACTGACGCTCCCAAGAGAATCGCGCCGCCGACGGACCCTGAAGCGAGCACTGGCGACAAGAGCGCACCCAATGTCGCTGCAAGAAACGTCTCTGCACCGCGTGTTACCGCCCAACCAACAATCAGGGCGACGACCTCATCCCAGAAAGTAGGCCGTTTCGAGCAATAGTTCGACATGAACCACCAACCGACAAGCATCCCAAGCAAGAATGCAAGCATTGCGATCGCCGCGACAATCACGTGCACGATTTCGCCACTCGGGTCGCTGGCGTTGACCGGGTCGTTGGCGCAATAGGCCCATCGGTTGAGCTGGCCCCACTGGAGCTCCGGGCCGGTCGGCTGCGGGTCGGGCTGCAGGAACCGGCCGATCTCCGGATCGTACTCCCGTGCCCCCACCATCATAAACCCGGTCGACGCCGTTTCATAGCCGGCCGGGTGGGCCGGGTCGTACTCGGGGTGGTTCTGCTCGCCGCCGAACAGGTCACCGCAGGGGCGTTGATGGGTCGGCAGCGGCACGCCGCGGTTGGCGTCGTAGTGCCGCGTGCGATACCCCTCCTGGCCGTGGTAGCCCAGTTCGCCGGTCGCCAGCCGAGCCGCGCAGCACCTCGACGAGTTCGGCCGTGACCTGCCGGTGAAAGCGATGAGGCCAGTCGGTTAGCCGACAAGTCGTTCTGCGCCGGTGCCCCGGAGCCCGTGACCGCCATGTTGCGCGACAGCGATGGCGACGACGAGCCCGAAGGGGTCGGCCAGCCGGTCCAATGGAATCCGGGCAGGGCCGCTCCCGGCCGATGTGATGCGTACGTGCGGCTTCGATGAATGGAAATCGGCGGTCGCGACCGTGCCGTCGAGTTTGATCGTCTCCCGCACTCTCGGCTCTGCCGACAGGAGACTAATTGAAGCTATCGTCAGTTCACCGGGCCGAACGACGACGTAACCAACTGGTACCGAAAGCCCGCCTTCCTGAAATACGTTAGCCACGGCCCACAGCATCGGGATGGGGACGCCGACTGCCAGTAGGAGGAGAAATGCCCCCGGCCTCCACCATAGGACGAGCGCGCAACCAATAAGGCACTCGGCCAGCGGCAATAACGGAAACCGAATCCCTGTCACGAATGGTAGCGCGGCGACGGAGCGGCTGTGAACGGCCTCCTCGCAGCACGCCAGTACAGAACTGTCACCCTCGATCGTAAGCCCGATCTCACCATCCACGGGCAAGTTCGCCTTTCGCGAGCCAAGGCCCTGCTCCTCTTGCAGCGCCCGTAACCGACTCCGTACGACGATACGGCAAACCAACACGTCCAATAGGACTGCCGATAAGAGCAGGATGTTCGATGCCGTGTAGAACCGCGCGAAGCGGCTCAGGATCGCGCTGATCGTCAACATGAGGCACGCCGCTGCGAGCGAGTACGCCGATCCGAAAACCCAGCGGTGAATCGAGCGAGGTGGATGGCACGCCCGCACAGCCACCATGACTGGACCGAGGTCTATCGCCGAGACATCGTGTGACATGCACGTGCCTGCCGCGAGAGCCGTATGGTTGCTGACGGGATGTGCGCCCATGGCATCGCTACGAGAGTAGTCCGCGCATGCTGGCAGCCCAACTTGCGCCACCCGACAGCATGCGCACGTTACCGAGCAGATTGAGCGCTTTCGCGACCCAGTTCGCGATGCCGCCGGCTGCGCCGATCGCACCACCCCAACCACCCAATCCAACGAACGCTGCTCCTGTCGCGAACGCACCGGACATGAAATGGAAGGAATCGGCCAAGCACGAGTAACCCTGATCGTCCAGGATCATCGCGATCCCCTGTAGGATCAAGGCAAGACCATAAATGAACGCGGCCACGAGTTGTGGCGCCAGTGCGCCGAGGCCACCGGTCGAAAATGTCGCCACGCTAACAAGCGATATCATTGCAACCCCCATGCCGATCAGAATAGACCCGATGAACGTGTCAAATGTCGCCCCGCTCGGGTCGCTGGCGTTGACCGGGTCGTTGGCGCAGTAGGCCCATCGGTTGAGCTGGCCCCACTGGAGCTCCGGGCCGGTCGGCTGCGGGTCGGGCTGCAGGAACCGGCCGATCTCCGGATCGTACTCCCGTGCCCCCACCATCATCAACCCGGTCGACGCCGTTTCATAGCCGGCCGGGTGGGCCGGGTCGTACTCGGGGTGGTTCTGCTCGCCGCCGAACAGGTCACCGCAGGGGCGCTGATGGGTCGGCAGCGGCACGCCGCGGTGGGCGTCGTCGTGCCGCGTGCGATAGCCCTCCTGGCCGTGGTAGCCGAGCTCGCCCGTCGCCACCTCGGCCGCGCAGCCCGGGGCGGCCGGCTCCGGCGGAACCGCCTGACACGGGGCAGGTCACCGGGACCTCAAGGCACGTCACCGGCCGCAATGTCCAGATGCCATGCTGAGGGTCGGGCGGAAGGACAATCGCGTTGATCGTCACGGGTTGCGTCGGCGCGGCATCGGTCAGCGCCATCCGAAGCGCCTCGCGCCCCGCGGGCGTTGTCAGGATTGGCCGTCGGCGAGCCGAGACGAGCGTGAAGGCAAAAGTTCCGCCGGGGACGAATGCACGACGATATTCGGGCACCGCGATCAGGACAAGGCAAACGAATCGCCATATCCAGAAGCGATGGTCGAGTACGACCCACCCTGCGGGGCTTCGACTCAATCTTCCGGGCGTTCGACGAACTCCCGCAAACGGCGTGCGTTCTCTCCGACCTCGTAAGTTGCGCCGCATTCTGGACAAATGCCAGACCGAGGGAGACCGGAGAGTCCGTAGCCGCAGCTCAAACACGGCGTCGATCGACTTGACACAGAGGCGCGGCGAAGCCGTCGATCAATCTGCTGCTCGCGGAACACGACCCAGAGCAGCGCAACCGAAGCAGTGATCATCGGAGCGCAGAGGGCGACGTCGAGCAGCGGATTCGATCGGGGCACCAAGAACGAGACGCAAGACACGACAAGTCCGAAGGGGATTCCATATGATCCCAATGTCCGTCGCCACGAAGCTAGTCGGACCGCTTCCGAAAGACTGGCGACATCAGCTGACGGCTCTTCGGGACGCGATGACATGACGACATCTCTCAGCGGTAGCGGTTATATCCAAACTTACCAGCCGCATATCCAAGCGTTCCTACGGCGGAGAGGATCGCGGCTTTCTTGGCCAAGCCAGCAGACATCCCGGAGTAGAAGATTGGACCAAAGCCCAACGCCAGCACGAAAACCGCGCCGGCCGCTGCAAGTGATATCGCGATGGCATAGTTTCGAAGTTCCTCAAACATGGCTCTTTTTTGACAATCTTGAGTCTCGTTTAAGAGTGTCTCGAACAGCAGGGCGAAACCCGCCGCCATGAGCGCGAGTCCCGCGAAGAAAGTGGCCGGGCCGGCGAACGCGAGCGCAAACCCAGCTGTGATCGCAATGCCAGCACCTAGCACCCCGAACCAACCAGCCAGAGACATCGCCCCGCTCGGGTCGCTGGCGTTGACCGGGTCGTTGGCGCAGTAGGCCCATCGGTTGAGCTGGCCCCACTGGAGCTCCGGGCCGGTCGGCTGCGGGTCGGGCTGCAGGAACCGGCCGATCTCCGGATCGTACTCCCGTGCCCCCACC